>OJAZ01000196.1_pt1 | contig 33633 bp, 22 predicted proteins | sample 1589851 | NCBI WGS metagenome assembly OJAZ01 (sample SAMN05416792, study PRJEB24817) | seawater metagenome | isolation source: Sea water | place: Canada:Atlantic | collected 2013-07 | reverse complement strand
AAACTAGTTGCCACATATTTATTAGGCTCTAGTTTCAAAAAGGAGTAATTTATCCCTTGGGTCATGTTCATTTCTTATTGAAACTAGTTGCCACATATTTATTAGGCTCTAGTTTCAAAAAGGAGTAATTTATCCCTTGGGTCATGTTCATTTCTTATTGAAACTAGTTGCCACATATTTATTAAGCTCTAGTTTTAAATATGAGTTGAAAATATTGTCGGTTTTATTTTAACGTTTTGTTTTTAGGTGTTTTATGAAGAAAATTGAAGTTGAATTTCAAGAGGCGTTTGGAAGAGAGGTCAAAGTGTCTCGTGGTAGAATCGAAACAAATATTAAACTGCGTCTATCTTATTATCGTGAAAAAGAATTAGCCGATTTTCATGGCAGAGTAAATGAATGCATTAGTGATATTACTATGCAGATCGTTGATCAAATGAGTCCAACACCAACAGAAGAAGCATTAGATAAAATAGAGCGTTGGATAGATAACCCTAAATATATTATTCGCTGTGTAAATAATGCTGTGACAAGCTGGTGTAGAAAGATGAGTAGAAGATGGTCCCATAATGTCACATTTAAGAATGATGCCAAAGATGACAAACCTTCTGATTATGCGAGGGATTTTCAATCGAAAAAAGCTTTATTCGATACGTCATACGGGAAACCAGAAGAAGATTGGTTAACTGAATCAGCAAAAAATGATGAAGAAATATGGGGGATTGAGTATTCCGATGAAGATAAGGCGGAAATACTAATTCAGGACGAAAAGATACTTGCTAGCATGCGCAAAGAATTTAAAAAATTGATTCAGAGTAAATCAATCAGTAAACAAAAGTTGCAAGTACTTAATGATCGATTAAAAGGTTTGTCTTTTCCTGAAATAGAAAAAAAATATGAATTAAAATCGGAAGTTAAAAATTCAGAACTTAAAAATCAAAAAGGGCAGAAATATCGTAAAATGCTTGATTCTTTATTAGATGAACTTGGTGTAGATAAAGCTGTATTTACTGAAATATTAGCACACGAAAAGACAATCGAAAAATTTAATACACAGAAAAAAGTGGTGTAATTTAAATAGCCATGGTGATTTAAATCGTTAGCTTTTATAAGTTAGTAGACATAGGACAATCCAATATATTAACCATTAAAGCTATGCCTATAAAAAGGACAAAACTGTGGCCAATATTAGTTGGCCACTATACACCAATAAAAAGCGTATCAGCAATTTTTACAGAGCCATTAAGTAAAAAGTGAACATTGGTGTTTTGGGCGTTTTCTTTCATCATTTTATTAGCTTTATGAAATTCAGAGCCATAGCATTCATGGTTGCCCGGAACAAATATAACGGGCTTGCTGAACTTCTTAGCGAATTCAATGCTTTTACAATTGATATGTATATCTCCCGCTAATACAACTATATCCGCGTCAAGCTTCTCAGGAAACCAACACTTAAATTCATGATGAATGTCTGAGAAAATAGCAATTTTCATTTTAATCTCCTTTTATTGTTTAACCTTAACTAGAATGAAACTTTGTAGAGCCTTAATATTGTCTATGCTATCTGCTCATTAATAGCATTGCTTAAAGAGTTATTTTCATAGCTATATCTCAATTAAGAGAAATCACTAGTTTTAAGGCGATTTATCAAATCTAGAATAGATTCTAAGCCGAGTTTAGTCTCCAATATCTCTATTGGAGCTTTGCTTTCTAAGAAGGGTTTTGGTGTGTGAAGCCAATCATATATGATGGCTTCATTACCTTTATATAGTGTGAGGAGTTCATTATAGAGAATATCTGGAATATCTATCTCAGGTGACTTATAAAGCACTATTTTTTCATGCTCGATAGTGAAAGCGAAGGCGTCTAATTCACTAATACTTAAATCCTTAATTACTTCGTCAGGGAACTCTAAAAATAGCTTGTCATCAATGCTTTTGATATTAATACTTTTAAGTTGTTTCAGCTTCATGTTTTTCTCCATATACATAAAATTTAAAGTTAGTGATTAGTTTTCATCTGGTTAGCTATTTTTATAGTTTCTCCCTTAACTTGAATAGCTTTTTAAACTCCACTGCCCACGGCTCTAAATAAGCATCAAGCTCCTGGTTGCTGATGTTTCCTTTAATCACAAAATGAAGTGTCGGTATGTTGCTAATGGGGCACACATCTACATAGTAAATATCAATAAAAGCAGATTTTTCAGTCATTAATGTATTTAACTCCACAAGCAGTCTGTTAATGATAAAATAATATTGACCGCCAACATCTTCATAATCAGCAGTGAAAGTAATATTTGAATAATTAAACAGACCATTTTTAGTTTTCATTGTCATGTTCGCTATTTATAGCGGTATATCCAAACAAGTACTTCTCAAAAAATGATTCTTCTTTTTTACTAAAGTAATGGCTTGTCGCTTCATTAAAATAAGATTTATTTACATCAATACGTTTTTTTGTAATAGCTAAATCCTTTATATAAATTACTTTTTGGAGTGATTTAGATAAGTAAAACAGCATTGATGACGATCCATACAAAGCACCACCAAAATGTATGAGTGCAAGTTTATCTTCTTTACTTACATTGTTAATCGTCCACTCACAGGGGGCTGAATTATTGTAGTACCGAGTACGCTGATTAATTTCTTTGATAATGACTTCAGTTAATAAGGTCTCATCATTGTTATATTCCGACACTAAAAGATGTTTCCACTCCGAGCGCCTTCGCATCGTTTTGATTGATACCGTTAGTGAGTCATTCAAATCAATGTAACTTAATTTTAGAAACTTAACGCTCTCTAATTTTTTCAATAATATTTCAGGATTTTTAATATTTGGCCGGTTAGTAATAGATAGCTCAAACCCATGGCCATCCTCATTTAGGGTAATGAGTATCTCGCCGTAAAATGAAATTTCAATGAGACAATTTCTAGCTTTGAATTGTTTAAACATGCCCTTGAGTAAAAGTAAAATATCATTAAAATTATCAGGGTGAACATCTACGCCACTTCTAGGTGCTCGATGAAAATCGTTGATAGCACGGCGCTTTTTAGCTTGACGAACGGATGAGATAAGCTTTTGAATGTTCACTTTTCTTCTCCGAATTCAATATTGATATATTGCTCTCGTTTACCAATCACTCCAGCTTTAGTGATACCAGGACCAATGATATTTAAGGTAGTGCCATAAACACGGCATTGCTCAAATTGAAGTTGTGTTGATGCTCCACTACTTGCGTCTATATAGCTGAGCCAGTCACCTTTTTTTAGTCCAAATATCTGGTGTAGCACCTGCTCTGATAAGTAATTCATTTCAGCTTCAATCGTTTCCATTTTTGTATAAAACTCATTGCCTTTTTTATTTAAAAGCCCTAACTGCAAATCGCTGTCCAAGTGAATATAAAATGCTGTTTTTTCGTCCAACTCTCTTAAGTGATTTAAAGTGGGCTCAATAGCGTAATACAACTCTTCTTGTTCAGAATACTGCTTAGATAGTTGTGTGATTTTATTAATAAGCCCTTTAGCTAATGGAGTAGTTAATTGATCTAAGTTGATTGAGTTTATGGGGATTTGATTAAATTTTAGTTGGTTGATGCTGATTGTTGCGGTCGAAAAATGAGGACTTTTATAAGGTCTTAACATACCAGAGAATCTGATAAACATTGCATCGATATGTATTAAACTCTGGATATCGTGATGATATCTATTAGTTAAATTAAAGTGCCAATTTACTGTTGATGTTTTGAAGGTTACTTCATGAAGGTCTTGTTCAAATAATAACTTCCTTGTGTTATCAATTGTATCTTGTAGCGATTGAGTGAACTCAAAAAAGCACAGCGTGGGTAATGTTGTTGGGGGGGATTGAGCTTGTTTATCTTGATAGAGTTCATTTACTCCTAAGCAGATAATATTGTTTTTAGTTGTCATCATTACACTGCTTTTAGATAAGGTTATAACTAAATGTAGTGCGTATAAATTCAAATTTCAATGAAAATAGATAGTATCAAAAGTGGACTATCTGCATGATAAATAACAAAATATTATAAGTGTCTGTGTTACGGGGTATTATTTGAATAATCGCTCGTTTGCAGGAATGTTAATAAAATTATCATCGCCTTTGGCGACAGCTTCTTTTATGCTCGCTTTTCTCTTTTAACGTAAATCAACACTTTCTGAAACACTTTAAAGTGAGCTTGCTCCATAACTTTAAGAGCATCTTCATGCGATATTACGCCTAAATCTTTACCCGCTTGAATAAAACCCTCTGTTCTGAACTTTTGCTTATCATCTTTTTTATGATTTTTGCCGAGTTTAAACATTTTAAGTAATTGTTCGTAGCAGCAACTTAAGTATTCCTGTTTATTCATTTAATACGTTTTATTTAAATATACACAGGTATTTAAATAAGGTTATTAGTTACTTAATACACATTTTTTATTGGTATTTTTACAATTTATTTCATAATACGCGCTCTTAATTTGCTATCGTTTAATTTTAAATTGCAATTAGTTTGATTTATATCTCCAATTCATCAGTAAGTTATTGTACATCCTTCATATTTTAATTACCTTATGAGTATAACAACAAGATAACTAAACTATTTTATGTAAAGAGTAATGGATTCATACTAAGTCAATTTAGTTAGCTTCATTTATTAATTCAAAGCTAGGTGCTTTGATAAAAGGTGTAATCACGGATGAATGAACAGCTGTTAAGAGTTCAAAGAAAAAGGTTTATTGATTGGACCAAAGAACAACTTGTAGGAACCCACATACGAGATGGAGAGTATTTAATTGGTGAAAAACCTTTAAATCGCTTTTTCACTGGTTTTTTGTTCCCTGTTGGCGGTGAGACAGTTGAAACAGAATCTGCTGATGATTATGAAGGAGAGGATGAAAATCAAAATACCCAACAAGTTAAAGAAAAAAAACGTTACCTTCCCCCTTCATCTGCTGGATATTCCTTTTTTATAACAGGTGAAAATATTCACCTCAGAGTTTTTCATAAAGCTGTTAACTTCTCTCTTGAAAATAAAAGAGATCGACTTAACCAGAGCCTTACTCCAGTAAAAGATCAAAAGTGGAAATGCAAAGCTTTATGCGGTGTTGATGGGCATGAAGTGAACTTTCACTCCCCTATTGATATTAGTGACACACATCTTGAAAGTAAGGTTGTTTTTGGTGGTCTAGCGAAGATAGACGCATTGTGGAGAAAATATAAGAATGGATTTATTGTAACTATAACTCTAACCAATACCCAGTCACTATCCTACGAAAAAAATCAAACATCTAAAGAAAAAATAGATGATGAGAATATATTATCACTCTTTCAAGTCGACTTCCGTTGCATCATTCAGGAAGGAACTATTGAGCGTTATCCTTCTCAAGAACGTGTATTGCTAACAGAAGAAGAAAAAGAACTAGAGCTAAGATATCAAGACTCATTAATTTATGGGGTTGGTCATGGCGTTGCTGTGGATTGGGGAACTAATCGCCAACAAACAATGGAGATTTGGTCAGATTTTCTTCCAAGTGTTGAGGTGCCGCAAGTTACAGCTGATACAGCAAGTGGCGACTCTAAAGCTTTGGACTTCGGCTTTCTAAGTATGTGTGACAAAGACTCTTCAATTATTTCAGTACTAAGTAACTTTGTTGATAACTATGAAAACTGGATTATAGAACAACAAGAGAAGGCTTTATTGGAAGAAGATTGTGATAAACAAACAGCGCAAAATATTGTAGATAAAATGTCTATCGCAAAAAAGAGAATGAGAAAAAGTTTAAAAGTTCTTGAGCAAGATGATAGTGCTAAAACAGCGTTTGCAGTTATGAATCAAGCAATGCTTCTTCAAATGATTTCAAATGATAGAAATAGCGGCAGGTATAAGGCAGATAAGGTTTACCAATGGCGACCTTTTCAATTAGCTTTCGTTCTAATGGTTTTAGAATCTTCAATTGATGAAAATAGTGATTTTAGGGAGGAAGTAGATCTAATTTGGTTTCCTACTGGTGGTGGTAAAACTGAAGCTTATTTAGGTGTAATGGCTTTTTTATTCATCTATCGTAGATTAAGTTATCCTGCCAGTTATGGTGGCACTGTAGCCATTATGCGTTATACGTTAAGACTGCTAACATCACAGCAATTTCTTCGAGCATGCAAGGTTATTTCAGCATTAGAAATCATTCGCAAAAAAAGCGAGGCTAGCTTAGGTAAAACCCCCATAAGCATAGGGCTTTGGCTCGGAGGGGCAAGCTCCCCGAATACTATTTATCAGGCGAATGAATATATTAAAAAGCAAGATTACAGTAAGTTTGTTTTATCTAGCTGTCCTTGGTGTGGAGATAAGTTCTCTCATGAAAATTATAAGATTGTAGCTGATGACTTTCACTTTACATGTACGAATAAACAATGTGATTTAGGAAAAGAAGATAACAATGTTTTACCGTATAACGTAGTTGATGAGTCTTTATACAATAATCCCCCAAGTCTGTTGATAGCTACCGTAGATAAGTTTGCAAGATTAGCATGGGAAGAAAGAACAGCTAGTTTTTTTGGTCAAAATGGAAATCGCCCTCCAGAGTTAATTATTCAAGATGAATTGCACCTTATATCTAGTGCACTAGGCTCAGTTGTCGGAATGTATGAAGCTGGAATTGATACTTTGTTCATAGCGAAAGGAGTTCACGCTAAATATATTGCATCGACAGCCACTATTAAGAGTGCAGCGAAGCAAGTTAAAAATCTATTCGCAAGAGATATGCAATTATTTCCCCCATCGGGATTGCGTTTTGATGATTCATATTTTGCGAAAACAGTCCCAGTTGAAGAAAAACCTGGACGATTGTATATAGGGTATTTAGCTCCAAAACTTTCCAAAAACAGTTGTATGGAGCCATTAGCGGGTACTTTGCTAGCTGCACCTACCAAACTATTTAATGATAAAAGCTTGGAGCAATATTTAGACTCTTGGTGGACTCAAGTTATTTATCATGGGTCATTAAAAGGGGTAAACAATAGTCACACGGTTTTCCAAGGTGGGGCCAAGTCACATTTAATAAATTTAACAAAAGAATGTTTTATTAGAGAGTTGGAAGAAGAGTCTAAAGGTTGGTATCAAGATCATAGGCCTGGTTCATCTGAACTTAACTTTGACAATTTACTAGGGGCTACCGATTCGGAAATAAACAGTATATTAGCGAGATACCAAATTCCACCGGAGCTTCAAAGCATATTTAGAAAATACCTTCCTATTAGGGATATTTCATTAGGTTCACTAACTAGTAAACGAACTGCTGATGAAACAGCTCAGATATTTGATGCTCTATCGAAAGATAAAAGTGAGCAAGAACACCTAGATGTTGCTCTTGCAACTAACATGATATCAGTTGGGCTTGATGTATCACGTTTGGCATTAATGATAATTAACGGGCAACCATTAACAACGGCTGAATATATTCAGGCCAGCAGCCGTGTAGGGAGAGGTGAGACTCCCGGTGTAGTTTTTGTTAATTATTACAAAACGCAGGCGAGGAGCTTGTCTCACTATGAAAACTTTCGAGCTTATCATGATTCTTTTTATCGCTTTGTTGAGCCTTCGAGTCTAACGCCTTTTACTTATCAAGTGTGTAGCAGAGCATTACATGCAGCTTTGATTATTGCCTTAAGATATTCAAACATAGGTTTATTGGAAAATAATAAGGCAGGTAACTTAGACCCTGATGCTAGTGAGGTAAAGAACATTATTTCGAAATTTAAGGGCAGGATCAAAAGAGCAATTAAGAAAAACAATAAAGTGACGAGTGAAGAGAAAGATAAAATTAATCAGATAAACGGTCATATTGATAGCTTAATTGAATCTTGGCACAACGAAATAAAATTCAATGAAAATAATACTCTTGTCTACAACTCCAGGGATAGAGGTACGTATAACTTGATTTGTAACTTCGGAGAAGAAGACGGGAATAATATTCCTTGGGCAACATTACAGTCCATGCGAAATGTTGAAAATATAGCGCTGACTAAGCTGATAAAAGGAATTAAACAAAAAGATGTATAAACAAAAATGCACTCCCGTAAGATTTTCCCATTTGATGTCTTATTCCGGTGTTGGTGCAATAGCGCGAGATAAAGATGACTTGTTAGTTTCAGTTGTTGATACTCGTTATTGGACTGATGAATCAGGTAATATCTCGGCAGAAAATATTCCTTATGTTGAAAGAATCAAATCAGCATTAGGACTTAGTCAGGATTTGAGAAAGCCTCCGGAAGCTAAAGAATTAGAAAATGGGAAAATAGAGGGGGCGTATATTCCTACTGTTTTATTTCCTTCATTTTTTAGATGTAAAAAGTGTCGAATGATGCATCAAAATTTATGGAATAAGACAGATCAAAAATCTGTTGATAATGTTAAATGTGAACATTGCAATTCAAGGCTGGAGCAATTGTCTTGGTGTGCAAGTAGTACACTAGGTGAGTTAGCAGAAGTGCCTTGGCACTATATCTGCCATAAAGAGAGTAACGTCAAATGTGAAATTGATTATTCGAATAGCTACCTTAAGTTAACGAATATTGCGAATGGAAAGCTACAAATAGAATGTACTCGCTGCTTTACTATAAACAGTGATGTACAGAAAAGTAAGTTATCTAGACTTAATACAATACAACCTTGGATTTATGAGCAAGGGGAACAGCTTTCTCCGCAGGATATAAGTATTTTAGAGGTAAATGATCCAAGAATTTATTCACCTTCAACGATGAATGCTCTTGTGATACCACCTGAATCTAGGGTAGACAAATCTACAGTGATTAATCGCCTTTTTAATAACTCTAAATTTAGACATGATTTTGATCATGCTAGAAATAATTTGCAGAAAAAGCGGGTGTTAAAGCAAGCTTCCACTAAATATCGTTGTAGCGTTGACGAGATAAGTGCAGCGATGTGTCAGATTGAGGATGGTTACCCGTTTTTAACTAACATAGAGTCAGGTGATTTATACAAAGATGAATATGATGCATTCCTAACAATTATGGAAGATGTTAGTGACGAGGAAGATTTTGTTACAGAGCATAAAACATCTAGCTGGAAGGAGCTGGCTGAATCACTAACGGATGAATTATTATCGATAAGCAGCCTAGTAGACAATTTAATTGTTGTTAAAAGGTTGCGAGAGATTCAGGTGTTTAAAGGTTTTTCTCGCTTACCCAACCAAAGAGAAAATGCTAAACCTGAAAATGGTACTGAAAATGAAAAAGAAGAAAAAATCATTACAGCACCAGATATAGTTGGAAAAAGTGATTGGCTACCAGCAATAGAGTTATTTGGTGAAGGGCTGTTTTTTACACTAAATGAAGATATTTTATCAAAGTGGGAAAGTATTCCTAGTGTGAGAAAGCGAGCCAATGAAATTGAACACAGATATGAAAATTCCGATTTATTGTTTAACTTTGATTTAACAGTTACACCAAGGTTTTTGTTATTGCACACTATTTCTCATCTTTTAATTCGAGAGTTAGAGTCAGTTGCTGGCTATCCTGCTGCTTCTTTGAAAGAAAGAATTTATCACAGTAAAGATAATAAAATGGCTGGAATTCTAATCTATACAGCCGTTCCTGATATTGCAGGAACTTTAGGGGGGATAATTGAAAATGCCCAACCTAAAGAGTTCTTAAAATTATTATCAGGTAGCTTTAAGCATGCGCAGTGGTGTTCACATGATCCTGTGTGTACAGAGCACCTAGGACAAGGTCCTAGTTGGTTAAATAGAGCGGCATGTCATGCTTGTGCATTATTACCTGAAACTAGCTGTGAATTTGGAAATGTGTTTTTAGATCGAGTATTTATTAAGGGAAGTAACTCTCTTGAGATTCCTAATATTATAAGTTTTATTAAAGAGGTTGCTGATGAGCAAAAGGATATTTGATCTCCCTGGTATAGATGAGTTAAATAAAGATCAAAAGGCAGTACTTCGCCTTAAGGAATCTGGTCAACATCTAGTTATTGGAGGCCCTGGAACGGGGAAATCAGTTGTAGCATTACTACGAGCTAGGAAATTTCATCAAAAAAATAATTATCTTTTTTTAACATTTAATCATGTTTTAAATTCTTCAACGAAACAAGTATGTGGTATTGATCTTAAATCAGATACTGCACAGAGCTGGTTTTACACTCTTCAATTTAATTTAGTACCGGGGGATGATTTTGATCTAAAAAAAATGCCCCATAAAATAGATTCGAACGGCAGAGAAATTCAACATTCACCTGATTACGATAAAGTAATTGAAAGGTTTGACAGCTATGTAGAACAAGAAATATCTCACTTACCAGTAACTGATACCCACTTTATTATCGATGAAGGGCAAGATTTACCTGTGGGTTTTTATGAGTCCTTGCAGTCATTAGGATATGAAAATTTTTTTATTGTGGCCGATCAAAATCAACAAATAACTGAAGAAAATTCGTCTAGGCAAGAGCTAACGGATGTTTTAGCTTTAGATAATGATGAGGTTGTTGAGCTTAATGAAAATTACCGAAATAGCTCTGCTATCGCTAAATTTGCTCAACACTTTTATACAGATAAAGCTACTCCTGCCCCCATTTTACCGAATAGACCATCTTTAGACACACCTACTTTTTATATTTATGAAATGTTGAATAGTTGTGTATCTATGATCCACCGCGAGGCAATGAGAGATACTTCAAAATTAATCGGTGTTATTGTTGCTACAGAACCCAAAAGGGATACTTATAGAAAATTTTTATCTAAAGCTACCGCTGGTGAAGATATAATTGTTTCTTCGTATTCTAATGAGTCAAAACAAGATGTGAATATTGACTTTTCAATGGGAGGGATAGTTGTGTTGTGTGACAAGTCTGTTAAAGGCGTAGAATTCGATACTGTTTTCATTGTTCTAGATGATTTGAAAATTATCAATAATGATAGCGATGCAATTAAAAAGCGCTTGTATGTGATGTCTTCTAGGGCAAAAGAGAAACTATTTTTATTAAGAAGTGCAGCGATACCTAATGAAGTAGAAGAGTTATTGCCGACAGACGAGAAACTAATGATAAGAGATAACATTTAATATGTCGACATCAACTAAAGCGATATGGTTACTTCCAACTAATACTGAAAATTTACAAATGATGCTCGCTCAAGGGTTAATCACAGATGCTAGTGGATTTGTTGGTAGTTACTACAAAGATGTACTTAATGAATGTCCTGGGTATATTTCATTTTTTAAGAATGAGGTTCCTGGAGGTGCGCTTAGTCTAGCTAAGTCTGAAGATGCTAGTTTAATTAGTTGCATCATTAAAGTTAATTTGAAAGATATTACTCTAGGTGATTGTATTCATACACGCTGTGATATTGAAGGTAACTTTAATATTGATGGTATAAGTCCAAAGGCATTAAATAGTGTTCCCATCATCTCACTTCAAGGAAAAAAGACAACTGAGTTAGATTATGAGAGCATTTTAATTCAGGCACCATTGCCATTGTCTTGTATAGAAGAAGTTATATTTTCAAGTAAAGCTGATTTAGATGAGTTCAAAGACTCTTCTGCAAATGTTGGTAATGTTTCAATTAAAATTTTGAAATGTAAAGTTGATAAGAAAGAATTCAAAAACACAGTATCAGGAAAAGACTTATTTCATGAAAGCTTTTCTAGTCTTGCGCACAATCCAATTGTGTATAACAAAGCATATTCGTTTGGAGGCCTAGCATCTCTTTCATTATATTTCTCTAAAAATGGTGAAAAATCAGCTAGTTTATTTGAATCTATTCGCAGCTTTTCAGTGAATGAAAGTCATTCTTTGGAGTATGAATGGATTTATGAGTACTTTTTTTCAAATGAAAACGTTAAGTTTCAAAAGTGGAACGCTATTCTAGATGTATTGAATAATAATAAAAAAAGAAATGATATTGAATATAAAAACTCAATCATTGAAATTTTAAATTCATCACTTAAAACTAAATCAATAGCTGATTTTTTAACTGATTATCATCGCTCAAAAATAGAAAAATCAGATGCCCAAATTGTTGATGAGTTTATTGACGACTATAAAGAAGATCCAAACAAATTCAAAATTCAGCTTTTTTTATTCATGCTATTTTATAAGGACAACATTGAAAAGCTTATAACTTATACCCATGCAAGTTTTAGAGAAGAAGACTATGTATTATTAGGTATGTTGTTTGGCATGAAGAGTAGCTTCATAGGCTTGCCTAAGTGGCTTGTTGAATATGAAGGTATGCACTTATACATATCGACCATTATGGCAAATTATGCTCACAAACAAGCTAATACAGGGATTCAATTTAAAGAACCATCTAAGCCATTATTGTTAACAGATATGTTATCTCCAAAGAAAATTGAGTTTATAGCCTGGTTTGGGAAAACTTTTGATGCCAATGATTGCTTTAAAACGGTTATGCCTAATAAAGACTATCATCAAGTTAAAGGCAAAAAAATATACGATGGGATTGTCGTTCCGGAGTATAGGATTATAGAGGATAACTTTTTTAATACTATGTCTGCTGTTGCTCTTGATGAAAAGGTTTACAGCGATATATGTAAGAAATTCAGGGGCAAGTAGAATAGATGGAAATAACCCCTAGCTCCCCATATGAAACCAATAGCAAAGCAGAGCTACGAGCTTTCAAAAAGCTTAAAGAGGCATTTGTAAATGATTTTTCATATGTTGCTCTTCATTCACTCAATATAACTAATCATCAATTTAAAAAGTTTGGAGAAGCTGATTTTGTAATCATTTCCAAATTTGGAATTTTTGTTTTAGAAGTGAAAGGTGGTGGAATTGAATATGTTGATGGTCGTTGGTCAACAATGAATCATAAAGGAAAACACTCTCTTCAAGATCCATTTCGACAAGCAGAGACTGCCATGCACGCAATTAAAAAAGCGATTGCAGCTTCTAATCAATTTTCATTATCTTTAAGTCAAACTTTACCCATAGGGTATGGTGTTATATTTCCCGATACAGAATGGACGCATAAAGGAGTTGAGTGGGAAAGAAAGACTGTTTGTGACGGTAAAAACTTTCGAAATTTTGAGAGCTGGCTAAAGAATTTTTTTCAATATTGGCAAAGTAGACCTAGAAATAATACAGAACTTTCAGCAAGTGATATTTCTGGGCTAAAGAAGTTCTTGAGACCTAGTTTTGAGCTAGTTGAGTCACTCTATTCAAAGTTAGAATGCTCGGAAAGAACGGTTGTTCAATTAACAGAAGATCAATATAAGTACCTTGATATCGTAAGCGCTAATTCACAAGTACTTTGCTCTGGCGGTGCAGGTACGGGAAAAACATTTCTTGCAGCAGAGTTAGCACGCAGACTTAGTGGTGAAAATTGTGAGGTTGCAATTGTATGTAAATCCAATTGGTTACGAAGATATCTAGAGACCAGAATTGAAGAAGAAAATGTTGTTATCTGTGCAATTGACAGCATTAAAGTTGATTTAAAAAGAGCGGGCATAGACTCCTTTGATATTCTGATACTCGATGAAGGACAAGATCTGTTTAACTTTGAAGATATAGAGTTACTTGATGATACGTTTGAAGGTGGCTTTGAACATGGTGAGTGGTACATTTTCCATGACATAAATAATCAGTCTGGTTTGTTCAGTGAAGCAAAAAGTGAAGTATTAGAATATTTAGAGAGCTTTAGACCTGCCAGAATTCCACTTACAACGAATTGTCGTAATACTTTAAATATATTGTCATCTATTCAAACAAAACTTCATGCCAATATGGGAACTGAAGGAACAGGAGAAGGCCCTGAGGTTGAAGAGCGTTCAGTACATGATTCTGAATCATCATCTGCTTTGGAAAGTAAAATTACAGAATTACTACGAAAAGGGGTAGTGCCTGAATCTATCACTATCTTATCTCCCTTTTCATATGGTAAATCTTCAACTTCATCTTTAACGAAAAAATTGCAGAACCAAATCATTGAATTAGATGATTATTCGGTGAGAAATTTTCCTCCCAAGGGTATTAGTTTTGCTGAAATAAAAAATTTTAAAGGCTTGGAAAATGAAGTCATTATTGTTGTTGATCTTATTGAACCTGAAAAACTAAACGATGATGACGATAAAACACTTCATTATGTTGCGATGAGTAGGGCTAGAGGGCTTTTATCACTTATATGGATTGAAGGTGTTGGTCATTGAATTGAAAATATTTAGGTAAGATAAGTGGGTATAGGAAGTATTAGTTTATGGAAAATTTAAAAGTACCTTATGGATTAGATCACCAAGGTAAATTGGTTACTGCTGATAACGCTTTGAATAATGATAAATATAGATGCCCTTCATGTAATACTGAACTTGTTCTTCGCGCTGGAGAAGTAAGGACTAAGCACTTTTCTCACCCAACGTCTTCAAATTGTGGTACGGAATCTATATTACATATTACCGCTAAAAAACTGATCGAAAACACAATAAATGAAAACGCATTAGGTATATCAGCAATTGTTTTAAAAAGCTCATGTAACAACTGCTGCGAAGAGTTTAATCTACAAATCCCCATAAAAACCTTTACAGGATCTAGACAAGAAGTAAGAGTTTCTGACTATATTTGTGATGTTGTTGGATACCGTGATGATGGGATCGCCATTGCTATAGAAATACTTAATACACATAAAGTAGATCAAAATAAGGCTGAAAACCTTCCTGTCTATTGGGTAGAGCTGAAAGCTGAAGATGTCCTAATTAACCCTAATGAGTGGGCACCTGTTCAAAGTCATCTGAAGGCGTCATTTTGTCGCAGCTGCAAAGAGCATTTTAAGAGTATTACTACTGTGTGTGATAGCTGGGATATAGATCGGAGCTTATATTCTGTGATTAAGAAACCTAATGTGAGCTTGTATGTTGCTGATACTGATACTTGCTTTAACTGCAAAGAAGAAGTCCCTGTTTTTTGGTGGAAAGGGGTTCCTTTTTGCCAATCAGAGCCTCCTCACCCTCGACCATTTAGCGTCAAATATCGTAATTCGAAGCAATATGGTGGTTCTTACTGGGCGAATACTTGTGTGAACTGTAATATGGTTCAAGGAGACAATTTTCTATATCTTTTTGATAATGCGCCTTTCAAAGGCATGCCGATGGCTACCGTAATAAAAAAGAAAGAAATGGTAAAAATAGTAACAGGAAAAACAGCCGTTTCTGAGTTTATGAAAGTAGTTAAAAGAAATTTTTAATAACGTACAATACTAGATTACCTGGTACTTTATTGTTGTAAAACATAACAAAAATTAAATTTCCAACTTTATTATTTTCTTAAGTCTCCCTTACATCAAAATCTATGTAGTGATTGATAACTTTCTTTATAGGAATTATAAATGTATATATATGAACACCAACAGCATCTTTATTTTTCTTAAATATTTTCCCTGTTCTATTTTCTTTAATTTGATGGCTGTCAATTATTTCAAACTCTCCTTTTTCCGCAACAGTAAACCCTAAAGCATCAATATGGCCAGGTGAGAGGCGATTGACTAAATATTCCAAATCATTTTTTCTCAAAATCTGATCTCTACACGCCTGTCTTTCTGCTAAAGCAGCTTTAGACATTTTTATAGAAGGCCATCCATCACTACATGGAAAAACAAAAACTGCTGATATTCCCGACAGAATTAATGCGGCACTAAGGCTTTGAAAACTAACTCCACCGATCAGGGTAACCCAAAATACGGTTTTTAATGTTATCCGTATTCTATTCTTCATCATTAAAGGCTTAAACTTCTCGAATTGAAGATTAATTGTTTTTTCTTCAATGTTTTTCAATTCTGTTTGTATTTTCTTTAGCTTTTTTCTTAGAGCTTCATTATCTAATAACTGATATTTATGCTCCAATATGCCCTTTTTATTTACTTTATCTTCTTTATGAGAACACTTTAATTCATTTACCCAAAACTTTTCTCTTCCTGTAATATCAGGGGTAACAGTTGCAGCATAAGGTGTGTCATTGGATATTCTCCTTTCCAAATCAACTGATTTTAGGCGGTTTATTTTAGGCTCTTGAGTTGTCAATTTTGTCTTTATAGGCTTTGCTTTATTTTTTATTTGCTTATTTTTTTGGATATTTTTCAATTTTGATTTTGTAGTTTTTTGATATCTGATTAAAAAAGAAGGTGTTATTAGGTCATCATATAGCGTCTTCAAATCATGCCTTATTTTAATAAAAAGTTCAGCAGTCATCTTTGCATCAGATAGTGCTCTATGAAAATCTCCAGAAATATGAATATCCCATATATCTACTAGCGTAATTAGCTTATGATTTTCAGCCCAAGGGTATATCCGTCTTGATAGTAACAGAGTACAAATAAAGTCAGGGTTGCTAACCTTCCCAATTCTACGTAGTTCATCAACAAAAAAAAGCTTATCAAAATTAGCATTGTGGGCAATTAATACAGAGTCTCCTATAAATTCTATAACTTTGGGGAAAACATCGCGAGGACTCGGAGCTGCTTTTATCATACTATTGTTAATGGATGTTAACGAGGTGATATTATCTGGAACCATTATTCCAGGATTAATTAAACTTTGAAATTCGTTAACAACTCTATCGTTTTCAATTAAAACAATTCCGACCTCTATAACTCGACTTCCTGCTTTTGGAGATAACCCTGTCGTTTCAAAATCAATCACGGCAAATTTATTCATATTCATATTCATATTCATCTTCCTTGAATGATAATGTTTAGATATTTGTATGTCTTTCCTGCTTAACTTTAAATTAAAGAACAAAGAACAAAGAACAAAGAACATAAAACATTAAAATGCAATTATTACATTTGGTTATGTTTTATTGAGAACAATTAGCTTATGATGTTTAGAGGTATATTAACAAGCTATTAATTGATAAAGAACAACAAAGGCTACATCGTTCCGATGATAAAATAGACTAAAAGTAATTTGTTGTAGCGAAAGGAATACGCAATTGTCATCAAAATACTATAAAGAGAATGCAAAAGAATTAGCGCAGCAATACCTTTCAAAATCATTTGATGAGGTCCATCAAAGCTGGTCTCAATTTTTACCTTCAATTATAGAAAACCCAAACGCACGCATTCTTGATTTAGGCGCTGGCTCAGGTCGAGATGCTAAGTATCTTGCAGAATTAGCCGCTAAAACTCATAACACAAAAAACAATATTCAAGTCTTTGCTGCCGAACCATCAGAAGAGCTTTCTCTTATTGGTCAAAAGACTACTCAAGACTTAAATGTAAAATGGTTAGAAGATTCATTGCCCGCATTAAGTAACGTTACTAAACAGGAAGTCAGTTTTGATTTGATTTTACTTAGTGCTGTTTGGATGCATATTCCACCAAGTGATCGCGCACGTTCAGTTCGTAAATTAGCTAATCTGCTCAAACCTGGTGGCAAGTTAGTTATTTCTCTTCGTCACGGGCAAACAGATGATGAATGTAAGCAACGTAAAATACATGCTGTTTGTTCTGACGAATTGAAATGTTTAGCAACGGATGTTGGCTTATTCACTAAGCTAGAAACACTAAAAGAAGAAGATAAGCTCGGTAGAAGTCACATTTCTTGGCAAACGGTTGTATTACAGATTCCTGATGATGGAACTGGTGCATTCCCCTTTATACGTCATGTTTCAATCAACGATGGAAAATCGGCCACCCATAAGCTTGCCTTATTAAGGGTTTTACTTCGTATTGCTGATGGATACCCAGGCGCGGTATTACGCAGAGAATCATCACCTTTTGGTGATCGGGTTATTTTACCTGTTGGCTTAGTTGCTCTTTATTGGTGTCACCAGTACAAAGATTTAATAGATACACATCAGTTGTACCAAACACCCAATAAAAACCCCAATATGGGCTTTATGAAGCCTAATGGTTGGCAGAAATTAACTCATCGTACTGCTTCTGATTATCGTATTGGTAATTTATTTACTGGTGATGATGCAATAGCACTACATAAAACAATTTCAGCAGCGGTTAGCAACATTAAAACCATGCCATGTCGTTTCATTACCCAAGCGAATAGCGATAAAACTGTTTTTGAAGTTGACAGTAAAACGGTTAAAGCCAAAAGCAGTCTATTTCTTGATTTACAAACACTAGAGCAATGGGGGGAATTTTCATTGCCAGAGTCTACCTGGTTAGCTTTCAATCGTTATGCATGTTGGATTGAGCCAGTACTGGTCAGTGAGTGGGTAAAAACTATGGCTAGTTATTCTGGCAATGCTGAGTATTCGTCGCCTGAAAATCAATACCATCTATATCAAGCATTGAACTGGTTAGAACCTAAGCGTACGACAACTGAAGTACGTAAACGTTTTGAACAACTAAAACAGCAACAACAAATGCAATGTGTATGGTCGGCCAAATCATTGAAGCAAAATTACGCTATTGATCACAGCATGCCATTTTCCCGTTGGCCTAATAATGATCTTTGGAATTTGTTACCAACAGATAGCAAAGTTAACAACCAAAAAAGTGACAGATTGCCAACAGAACATAAATTAAAATATTCTAAAGAAAGAATTCAACACTGGTGGCAAGAAGCTTGGTTAAAGTCAGATGAAAATGAGCCGTCAGCCTCACTAATAAAGAGCCAACGCTTTTTCGCTGAAGCAAATATTGCCTTACCGGGTTTAAATTCAGATAACTCATCAGTAGATGATTTATTTGAAGCCTTGGTGATGCAACGCGGACGTCTGAAAGATATGCAACAGTTGAGAGAGTGGTAAATGTTTCACTTTAGACAGCCTCGTACATTTGGATAAATATACTATGGGTGTCCTAGTTATTTTTTAAGCAAGTAAGACAAATAAAATACAGACTCAAATTAATTACTATAAAGGAATGATGTAATGGCAGCGATTGATGATGTTAGCAAATGGACTTCAGAATTTTGCAGTAGTCGAAGTGATGTTTTATCAGGTAGTCCTCTTTGGGCTTATAAAGTTAGAGAAGATGAATTATCACATCTGCAAAAGTACTTTAAACGCTTATTTTCTGAAAAAACAGCTCAAACTGTTTTTAATCATTATATCAATCGTATTGATAAACCTTTGGTTATCTACATAGCTACTTGGTTACAGAGGCATACTAAAGGTCGAGCTAAATGGGATTTGGTGACCGAGAGCATTGGCCTAAAATATGAAAATACCACTCGAACAAACCTTATTGAATGTGTCAGAAGCGGACTGCAAAAGTGGGGGGTATCTGTTCACTTCACCAATAGTAACCGTTACTTAGACACTTTGTATTGCCATGGGGGGTTTCCTCGTTCAGATATGTTGGGGATTAGTAATTCGCATTTAATGGATTATTTTGAACGTGTTCTCCGTCATTATGCCAGTTACCAACACTCATCGGAGCTTCAAACTCTAGCGCGTAATGAATTAACTTTATTGCCTGAATCATTGCAACAAGAGCCTTTTTCAACGTTAACAATTACTTTAATAGAATTTCTTATTGAGCTTAGAGATGAGTTTCATCTTTATGACTGTAATGACCCATTAGGAATGCTAGAAACTAAGCAATCTGACTGGAAAAATAGCCTCCCATTTTTAATGATTGACGATGAAGCTGAAGTTTTAGTTAATAAATTATTAAATAAAACGTCTAAAGTTGTTCGACGATCACAAAATCCAGTTCGCCTTAAGCGCTATTTAATACAAAGGGGAGAATCATTTAGCATTAAGGCAGAAGTATATGTAAATCACACCATACATCCTGAAGACTTATCTGCTGTTTTTGGTGGCATATCATTGCCAAACTACTTTGAACTGTCATCTTATTCAGACGAAGGGGAAAGATATAGAGCTGCAAGTTTTTCTTATCGTTCTGGTGCTACGCCTAGGTGGATGGTTTCAACCATAGAAAATATAATGTCTGAACAGAGCGCTTTGGGCGAATTAAGTTATCAATTATTTTCAGATGGTGAGAGTTTTGGACGTGGCATTTATTATCGTGGCGAAGCTTTAGAGTATAATTTACCATGGTTCTTTGAAGATAAACCAAACCAACATAGTTTTATTGGACAAGGTAGTTTTCGCACTAACGACAACAGCTTATTCGCTATTTGTAATCGTGAACCTAAGAAGGTATCAACACATGCTAGTTGTGAACAAGTAGGGAGCTTATCGGGTACAAATCGAGATATTTATAAGGTTAGTGGACATGTAAAAATTGAAAGTATATTTGGTGACTTTCATATAAAAACTGACGAATCACAAACTATAGATACTAAAATTACGGTCACGGGAAATAGATATCATAAGATTCTATCTGAGCAGCCAGTCTATTGTGATAAACCGAATTTAATTATTGATGAAGATTCTGTTGAAAAAGTGTTTAACCCTAACGATTTTTTTTGGATTAATAAATCTAACGATAAAATTCCTTATTTCGGAAATGACGATATTGTCGGTGATGGTAGTATTGTTTGGGTTTGTGCTGACGAAGTAAGGTGGGTTCATCAATGTATTGTTTTACCATCAATGTTTGATGTTGAATTGATCCATCACGATAAAGGAAACTTCGAAGCGAAGTTTGTAGGTTTACAAAATGTTACGATTGGTATGGGTAAAGGCCAAGAGGCTTGGTTAGTTGAAGAGCCAGAGGAGTTATCAGGATTTTACTTTGCGGAAGTCAATGTTCCGAGCTTGATATCAGATTACGTGAGTTTTCGTGTGTTTTGGAACAATGACTTAAGCACTGAAACTATTATTAATATTCCAATTCAGATTGATTCTGTTGTTTTAGTTGACCGTCAAAACTTAGCTTATCGAACAATTGAAATGGGTAGGTTAACTATTAATGACTTAAATCAATTGAGTGTATTGATAAAGTCGGATTTACATCAGTCGGTTGTAAGGGTCAAAGCCGATTTAATGAATAAAGAGAAATTAATAGCAACAGTCTCTAGCGAGTTACAAGCTGAACCTTTCGCAGATAAATATAAAATTTCCGGATCAAAAATCGCTAACCTTTCCAATAGACTATTCAGACATGGAACTGTTCCTGATAACACCGTTAACTTAACTTTTTATGCCAATAATCATATTTTAGAAAGCCAAGTATCCACTATTCACAGGTACAAACAAGTTATAGATTTTCAAATAAATAAAAATCAAACATCGGTAGATAAAATTCCTAAAAAATACGAAGAACAAAAACTGTGTGCTTTGAAAATGTCACCAATTTGGGATCTAAAAAGAGAACCTATTATCATCAAACCTAACCATTCCGACCATTCAAAGGTAACATTTGATTTACCTAAAATAACTGAATATGGAACTTGGTTACTTTGGTCTGAAGCATCAGCAAGTATAAGGCCTAGAGTTATTGAATTTGAAGTCCCAATGCGTCGGAAAAAAGATGAACAATTAGGCGGGTTAGGTCAATTATTAAAAGCGGCAATGAAAAGTGAAAGTGCCGAAGAGGATTTTGACGAAATGTTAGATCCAGATTCTATAGAACATGCGGTAAAATACTTAACTTTTAATAAAAATTGGAACAAATTTGATTTAAGAAAAATCGACGGAATTATTCATGAGATGTCATTGGATATTGATCATCAAGGTTGGTCATATGTTGATTGCTTACTGACTAAAGTGGATGAAATTGAACCCGATACTTTTCATGTGATTAAAAGGTTAATGTCTTGTAGTAGCGCGTTGGTATTACTTTTATTAAAAGACCCCGATGTTTTTAGTAAAGTTTGGGATCTGTCTGAAAGCTTACCATTTGAATGGACTGTTATTCCTTTTACAGCATGGTATAACGCAATTACCATAGTAAAAAACAAAAAATCACACGCTTTTCAAGATCTCCGTACCAATGCTCCCGCGGTATATGAGGAAATTATTCATCATCTGTTTACGCCTTTAGTGGATAAAGGAGAGTACTTTTCTACCATAGTGGAACTTGCTTTGGGTACATATAAGGCAAAAACAGAAGTTTGGTCAGATTTATCTACAGATGAAAGTCATATCGGTGGGCAATTTATAGTAGCAAGATCCAAGCTATATAGTTCCCACGAAAACAAACTAATGAAATTATCTCAGACCAGACATAAAGATGACGAGTTGATCGAACGTATTGATACCACGTGGAATAAATCACAGCTACCAGGCGCATTAAATGGTTTTTTTCATAAATCACCAGAAATTGAATCTCGTAGTGATGTAGTAGTGCGGGCGCAAAAGTTGACTATTGAACTTCCTATATTACTAGCATTTTACAATATGGGAATACTTGACGGAAAACTGCCTGGATGGACGTTGAATTACTTAAGTTTTTTACTTTCACAATTACAACAATTTGACCGAGAGTGGCTACAAAAATCTATGTCTTTGGCTATAGGTGCAGCAAGTATTTATTTGAACAATACCGATTGTGGCCTTTCAGATAAAGAGTTTAAAAATATTACACAGGAAGTAGGAAATGACTAAACAAAGTATTTCGATAAGTAACATATATTCTTCAATTTCATTAGTATCACGAGATGCAGTTTTAAATCAATTACAGTTAAGAAATAAAAGTCTTAGACAATATCTAAAAGATCTATTTTCAAATGATGAAATTGATAATGAATGTTTTTTAGCTGACCCTGTAATTGAAGCAACGTTTGGCTATCGTCCAGCAACTGAAGTTAGTTCGATGACCGAACTCGCGGAAAAAGGAGAGTTGTCGAGTGAATTAGTAAAAATAATGGATCAAGCTTTTGCTCCTGATACTAAAAAACAACACAAGGAAGATAAACAAAAGAATAAGGTAAGACTTGGTTACGCTAATGATATTGATGATGATTACACCTGGCCAAAAGAAAGAGCGCCATATCTTCATCAGCATAACACCTGGAAAATATTAGGTGCGAATACCCCTAAATCTACAGTTATTACTTCAGGGACTGGTTCAGGTAAAACAGAGTGTTTTTTAGTGCCTTTGTTAAATGATCTATCACGTCAAGTGAATGAGCATGGAGAGTCTTTAGTTGGCGTACAGGCCATAATGCTTTATCCATTAAATGCGCTAATTAATTCACAAGAAGAAAGGTTAAGTGCATTACTCCGAGGATTTGAGGGAAAAATTCGGTATGCAAAATATACCGGAGAAACTGAAAACGAAGCACCACCGAAAGCTATTACTTCATTAAAACAATCCACACCTGAAAAAGTACAATATAGACAAGAAATCAGAAAGACTCCGCCACCTATTTTAGTGACAAACTCGACGATTTTAGAGTACATGTTAGTTCGACCTGTTGATAGAGATATTCTGAATAAGTCAAAAGGTAAACTGAAATGGATAATTCTGGATGAGGCGCATACATTAGTTGGTACTCAAGCCGCAGAGATATCACTACTTTTACGTCGAACTATGTTGGCATTTGATGTAGAGCCTGAAGATATTCGTTTTGTGGCGACATCTGCAACTATTGGAGATTCTAAAAACTGGGTAGAAACAGAAAAAAAACTGAAAGAATTCTTAGCCGGGCTTGCTGGGATTAGCCCGGATAAAGTGAATGTAGTGAATGGTGAACGGTTAATCCCAACCCTACCTGACTTAACGACTAATGCAGAATATAGCGTCGATCAATTAGAGTTAATGACCAGCGGCGAAGCATATGATGTTTTGTGTCACATGCCAGTAATGAGAAACCTCCGTCAAAAGTTAAGTAAGTATCCATTAACAATAACCGAAATTGCTCAACATATTTTTGTAGGTGAGAATAATCTTACATCGAAGCATAAGGGTTATGTAACTCGGCTTGTTGATGTAGCGACAAATTCATTTCCTGACGGTCTATCCATAAAAGAAGCTTTTTTTCCTGTGAGAGTTCATTTATTTCACCGTGCTCAGCGAGGACTTTGGGCATGTATAGATCCGGATTGTAATCATAAAAAGGGAACTGCCCTTGAAGGTGATTGGCCATTTGGTAAGGTATTTGTTGAAGAAAGAGAATCGTGTTTAGATGGGTGCAGCTCACCTGTTTATGAACTTACTCATTGTAAAGAATGTAAAGAACCATCATTAGCGGCCACAATTTTTTCTGATGCCAATGCTAATCGGATTGTAATTCCGAGAGAACATGATGATGTTGATGATTACTTTGGTGATATTGAAGTATTTGATGAACAAGAACAAGAACAAACGAAAATTAAAAAATTAGATAACATTCAAATTTTTAGTAGTCAATCTAAGGACATACAACGTTATGCTTTAAGTGGTGGCGCTGTTAGTGGCTATATTGAATTAAAGACTAGAGAAGTTAAAACTAAATCAGATGATGGTTTGTCAATTAGATACACATTAGGCCATAGAGATTCAGCTCTTAGATGTGCTTGTTGTGACACTACAGAACAGTTTGAAGGGCAAACCTTCCGTAGAGCACTGCTAGGTGCTCCATTCCTAATGGCTAACATTGTTCCTGAAATGTTAAGGCATGTACCTAGAAAAAATGTTGATTCTCTTATAGGAAGTCGATTAATTACTTTTACAGATAGTCGACAAGGAACAGCAAGGTTTTCAGCAAAATTACAGTTGGATTCAGAACGTAAATGGTGTCGCTCTACTATTTATAGAGAGTTGGCTCGTAACTCTGGAGAAATAGATTTTAAAAATCATCCAGATTTTAAAGATTTATATGACTTGCTTAAACAAGATCCGACAAATAGAACAATACAGGACTTTCTTGAATCAAAGAAGAAGATACTAGCTAATGAACATTTTAGTTTGAGTTGGAGTGGTGTTGTTGAACTACTGGCTGAATGCCGAGAGATACAACTTCTTTCGGGTGAGTTAGAATCTGAAGACAAGGATTTACTTTCTGGTGAATATGAGGAAAGAGATGATAGATTATCAAAATCCAAAAATTTAGCACACTTATTTTTATTAAGAGAGTTTTGCCGTCGCCCTAAAAATGCAAATAACTTAGAAACATTAGGTTTAGTCAAACTTGTTTATCCTGCATTAGATAAAATATCTGAAGAAGACTTAAAAGTTGGTTGTAGAGATTGGATTACACTTGGGTTAAATATTGATGATTGGAAGAGCTATTTAAAAATCATCCTAGACTTTTATATCAGGGAAAATACCTTGGTAGATGTACATTCTTATCAAGTGAATTGGATGGGAGGAAAGATCTTTGCTCGGTTATTACAAGACCCTAGTTTTAAAGCTGAAACTGATGATGAAAAAAAAGCTATATGGGCGTTTCCTAGTGTTAATAACGGAAACCAACACAAGTTAGTTAGAATGATTGAACTCTGGACTGAGCGCGATGCTAAAAACGAACTTGAAAAATTCAATTCTATTCTTGAATTTGCATGGAAGACATTAAAAAAATTACATTTACTTGAGTTTTACCAAGACGATTTTAGAGAATGGCGAAAGGGATATCACCTTAAATTTGAAGATGCAGTGTCATTTGAGTTGACGCAAAACGCATCATTATGTCCGATCACAAATCGTTGGCTAGATACTACATTTAAAGGGATTACCCCTTATTTAAATAGTAAAACAGAATTAGCAGATTCCAATGTAAATGATCAAACTTTCAGTATTCCTCATCCAGAGCCATCAATGTTGGATGGTGAAAGTTCGCAAGCTCTAAGAGATTGGTTAATTGAAAGTGAGTTTATTACAATAAAGAAAGAGGAGGGTGCTTGGCGGGATGTGACTGATGCAGCTATTTTACCGCCAGCAATGCTGAGATCAGCAGAGCACTCAGCTCAACAAAAAAGTTCAAAGTTAAAGATGTTTGAGAAGGCCTTCAAAAAAGATTTCCTCAATGTTTTAAATTGTTCGACGACGATGGAAATGGGTGTTGATATAGGAGCTTTAACTATGGTAGCTATGAATAATGCCCCTCCTTCAACAGCTAACTACTTGCAGCGTGCTGGTCGCGCAGGTCGACGAGGAGAGACAACATCGGTTGTGCTAACTTTCTGTAAAGCTAATCCTCATGGAGAACGAATTTTTGCTCAACCCAAGTGGCCATTTGATACCCCTATACCTGTGCCTAGAGTTGCTTTAGAAAGTATTCCAATAGTCAGTCGTCATCTGAACGCTTATTTATTAGCAAATTATCTGAACAATAAGTTTAGTAAAGAAAGCTTACCTAAATTAAAAGCGGGTAAGTTTTTTATCTCAGATACGAATGTAGCAGTGTATGAGAGGTTTAATAATTGGTTAGATAACGATGCTTTAAATGATACTAACGTAGAGAAGGATTTAACTACTCTTATACAAGGAAGTGGTCTTTCAGGACATGTTGTATCCTCGCTATTATCTCGTACTGAAAGTTTCTTAGTCACAGCTTCAGAGCATTGGTTAGAACGTTATAACGCTATTAAAAATGAAATAGAAAATGCTATCAAAAGTAATGATAATGAAGACTCTTCATCTGCAAAAAGGCGTTTAGACAAACAAATACAGGATATGGAAAATGAGCCATTATTAAATGTTTTAGCAAAACGAGGATTTTTACCTGGCTATGGTTTTCCAATAAATGTTGTAGAGTTGGTTACAAACAATAAAATGGAAAAAAGAACAAAATATAGAACTAGTTACCCCTCTAGGAGTTTGGAAACAGCGATAAGAGAATATGCACCTGGGAGCGATATCGTTTTAAATGGATCTGTATACCGATCTATGGGATTACAGTTATCGTGGAATATACCTCAAAGTCCTATTGAACTTAAAAAAGTTCAACAATTAAGGTATGTCACGCATTGTGAATACTGCGGTTTTAGTGAAACTGATTCATTGAGTATTAAACTAGAGGTTTGTCCGGACTGTGGAAGTAAGCCCCTTAAAATTATGGAGTATATTATTCCTGGAGGCTTTAAGGTCGATTATAAATCGCCTTTACATAATGATTATACACAACCCACTTATGCACCTTTTGTTGAACCGTATCTTTCTATCGTTGATGCTGATTGGCAAGTGCTAAATCAAGTAGAACTTGGTCGTTTTAAAGTATCTGATGCAGGGAAATTATTTTATTATAATGACGGACAAGGGGCTGGTTATGCTCTCTGTTGGTCATGTGGAAAAATGGAAGCTTTAAGGGCAAGCACTACAAATGGAAAAACTTATATAAATAGAGATAATCCTGCAACACTTCTTACAAGCCAAGATCATAATCGCCTTTCAGGTGTTTCATTTGAAGGACAAAATAAGTGTGAAAGAAATGATTGGAGTATCAAAGCTAGTTCATCGAAAAGTGAAGATAACCAAGTAATAACGCCATTTGTACTTGGGTTTGATAGTACAACGAGTATGTTTGAACTTCAATTAAGACACCCCGAAACACACGAATGGATTGAAAATGATGTTGTTATGTACAGTCTCGGTGCGTCTCTAAGACAAGTGTTTTGTAAGGAAAAAGGTATATCTACGAATGAAATTGGTTTATCGGTATATAGACGAGGAATAAATGTAAATAGCCAATTAAAAGTTAGTAGTATTTTCCTATATGATACTGCGGAACAGGGCGCAGGTTACTCTTCGTCGATACATGAAATATTACCTCAGCTTTTGAAAGATGCCTACGAGTACGCGAATACTTGTCCATCAAAGTGCGACGCTTATTGTCATGGCTGTTTACTGGATTACGATACTCAACACCATATATCAACACTCAATCGAAAAGTATTAATTGATTTTTTTGAAGAAACCAAATTACATAAGAGGTTAGAAGTTGAAAAGTCTAGGTTATTATTTGGGGCTGGATCTTTACCAGAATTAAGTTGTGCGGAACAACTAATTTCATTAAAAGGTAGAGCTGCAACGTTGATTGAGTTGTTTATATCAGGCATTGAATGGGACGTTGCAAATACAAAAATCATTAATCATATTTACAATTTATACAGTTCAAATATTCGCATATTACTAAGTGAATCAGTAGCAAGGAGTATTACACCAGATCTTGCTTGGCAGATCAGAACCTCCTTGCCTGGACATGTAGATCTATTTACTTTTGGTCACCCAAAAGAGTTATCACCGAAAGCTTTTCCCATTTTAAGAATGAAATTTACTGATGGAAATTATTGGTATGCAACTGATGATGAAGGGACTACTTCATTGAACTCTGAGTGGGGAGCTACAACTAATAAATCTTTAGTTTGCATGAAAGGGGCAGAGTTAGACCTTAATTTGAAAAAACTAGATATTGCTGAATTGGCTATGTTGTCATCATTACAGAATAATTTGGCTTTAATCGATGATATTGGCTCTAAGGTCGATGTTTCATTTGATAAGTTTGGTCAGTCACTATATGTATTACTGATTGAAAAAACATCCAATTTAGAATCAGAACTAAATTCTGGCATTGAACGCATAATTTATAGTGACCGATATTTAGTTAGCCCTATTAGTGTCGGTTTAATTTGCTCTTTGTTTGCAGCAATTAATGAAAATCACCCGTGTAGTAGTTTCGAAATTGAGACTTCTCATCCAGAGAATCATCAGGGTAGAACACCTTATTGTATTGCCGATAACTTTAATGACATAGATGAGATTAGTGATTTTCTATCCGCAACAGGAGAAAGCCTTGGTATAACTATTTATCCTGATTTTCTAGAAAAATATAAATTAGATCATGGTAGATATTTAAGCATCGAATTAAGATCTGGAAAAACTATTCAGTTACTTTTTGATCAAGGAATGGGGTACTGGGCAACAAGAAGGCCTTATAGCCGAATTAAATTTAATTTTAATAATGTTGAACAAGAAGGCTTAGAGTTTCCTGACAGGTCCTTTGATATAAAATCTACAGGTGGAGGAAGTTACATCGTGGTTCATGAGCTATAGGTGTTAAATTACACGGGAAAATGATCCATTTCACGGCATAGTTTGTATTGCGATTTGATCCTACTAGATGCGCTCGGTGCCGAGAAATGTAGTGGTTTAAAAGTGAATTACAGGAGCAATAGTTTAGTGCAAAGGTGGACCTGAACGGTGCAATCTAACACAGATGTACTTCTACTTAATTAGTTTCATTCTAATTAATATAATTTTCACACCATGTATTACTAAGATTTCAAAGTAACAAGCTGCTTTTGATAATCATTTAATTCTTGGTGTTTATAATATATTGAAATTATGGGATATTAAGCATCAATTAGTAAGTATTATGAGTTAGGAATTACTAAGAAGTATTCATCATAAGCTGTTATAACCTTTTAAAGGTTGGGCAATTAAATAAAACGGAGATTCAAAATAAACATGGATGATTTAACTGCATTCCTAACAAACCCTATTGTTGGAATTATTGGGTATGTCTTATCTTTAATAGCTGCAATTATTGCAATTACTCAAGCGTTAGCGAAACAAAAGGCGTTGAAAGTTATTGAACAACTTAATATACAAGTTACGAATATTAGAGAAGAAAATACTGATTTAAGATTATCTATCAACAAAACAGAAAATAATAATGAGATTACTCAAGGTGAAAAATCCCAATATTTTCAGGATAATTCAGGCTCCATAAATATAGATAATCGAGGCTAATATGAATAAAGGAGTTACCTTTAAGGATAACTTAGGCCCTGTAAATATTAGTAACGAAAATAGAATAGTTCGTTCTAGTATATTAGGTAAGTTAGTTGAGATTATAGCCACATCAAATACTGAACCATGTAATTTAAGTCGTGATCCTGCTGAAATTGAAGATAAAATAAATTTTAATGATTTAGTTACTCATCGCTGGTTAGTCGATGAGTATATTGATAACTCAGTCTTAATTGATAGTTCGATAACTCAGCTTAATCAACTTATTAACAACGGAAGCACAAAATTAAAACGGCAAATGAAGTTTTTTTACAGAAACGCACTTTCGGATTTCGGGATTAGTTCTTATCCATTAGATTTAAAAAAACTAAAAGCACAATCGGACAATATAGTTCAAAAGGTCATGTCACTATCTAGTGAATTTGTAAGAGCCTCTTCTGATTTACAAGCAGGTTACTTTGATGAGGATATCAACTTTGGAATTGCCCTTATTACTAGCTACTCAATAATAGAGTGCATTGTTCTGGAAAATCCTAATGATCACGATTGATTCTGATCCAATGTTAAATCCAATTTACATTGGGGCGACAATTTTAAATGAATTGACGTCAATAGACTTTACCGAAATGGGAATTGAAGAGCTATACGCAGCTATAAAAGATAAGCTAGATATGTCATATGAAGTATTTACTTTTTCTTTAGATTGGCTTTACATCATCGGTGCCTTAGACATCAACGAAAATGGATTTTTAGTATATGCAACTTCATAAATTAAATGTATTTAAAAATAAAGAGCTCCTTAGAGAGGTTCCGTTCAAAAAAGGACTAAATTTAATACTAAACTCAGATTCTAAGAATGCCAAAAGTGGTAATAGTGTCGGAAAATCTACACCTTCAAGGTTAATTGATTACTTGTTTCTTTCTTCCGGTGAAGATATATACACAGAACCTGAGTTTAAAAAAACCATACCAGAAGTTGCTAACTTCTTAAATAATAATGATATTTTAGTCGAGCTTGAATTTGTCAGCTTTGATGGCAAGCCGTATATCATATCTAGGGATTTAAAGACGAATATAAAAGAGGCGTTTTATTACATAAATAGAGATAGTGTAGATAGTAAAGTTTATAAAGAATTAGTAGCCTCTAAAATATTTGGACAACAAAGTGATAAGCCCTCTGTCCGCAACCTAAGTCATAAATTCATAAGAAATACTAATGAAAAAATGCAAAACACCACACGATTTTTGCATGTGAATTCAAAACCGGATGTATACGACCAGGTATACCTTTTTCTATTTGGCTTTACAGGGTTAGAGTTACTGAAAGAAAAAGCATTAATTAACAATCAGGTATCAACTAAAAAGAAACACTTAGCGGCATACAGAAAGCCTCACAAAGAAAGCTCGCTTATTAAAATGATAAAGCCATTAGAGGTAGAGGCATCTTTATTAAAGCAAAAAATATCTGAGTTTGACTTCAAAGATAATCAGGAGACCAATGTTAAAGAACTTGTAAGTATTCAAAGTGAAATATCTGATCTGACATTAATTTACTCAAGTTTAGAGAACAAAATAAATTACTTAAATAAATCAATTGGTAACCTAAAAAGTAATGCGACTAGAGTAAATGGAATAGAGCTATCAGATATTTATTCAGAGGCTGGTATATCTATAAGTGGTGAATTAAAAAGGTCCTATCAAGAGCTGGTTGTTTTCCATAATAAAGTATTATCAAATAAAGTTAAATTGATAGAAAGCGAGTTAGTCAGCGTTGAATCAAGCTCAGCGACTGTTCGCTTAGATATAAATATTATGCAGGAAAAAGAAGCAAGCGTATTTAAAAATATAAATGAACCAGACACCTTGAAATCAATTGGACGAATGTATAATGATCTTTCCACCATCAGGGAAAATATTGCAAGTACAAGCGCACTATTAAAAAAAATAGAAGACACTAAAGAAAATATCGAACTTCTAGAAGGTACTAAAGCTAAAGTTGTTGATAAAATTAATAACAATACTGTTGCACTAGATAGTAATACCGAGCTTTTCAATCAGTATTTTGGCGATTTAAGTAAGTCTTTTTATGATGAAAGGTATATTTTTGATTTAAATTTTAATCTTGAAAAAGAAAAGTGTGAGTTTGATATAGCTTGTATTTCACCAAATTCTACAGGTGGAAAAAAGAAAGGTGAGCTTAGTGCGTTTGATTTGGCATATATTAGTTTTGTAAATGAAAAAAAATTAAAGCGCCCAACTTTTGTTATTCACGATAGCATTGAAGATGTTGACGTTAATCAAGTGTTTGATATTTTTCAAATGGCAAACAAAAGTAATGGTCAATATATCGTAGCTGTTTTAAGTGATAAATTAACTGGTGAAGAATTTGAAGTTTTTAAGAGAGATTCTGTTGTATTAGAATTATCTGAAACAAATAAGTTCTTTAAAATTTAAAGTAAGATGAAAACGGGTTATAACAAGTTATTTTACGTTTAGCAGGGTGTTGGTTAATTAAATATTTAGGTATGGAGTCCAAATGACGGAAATTTTCTTTTCTTATGCACATGAAGATGAAGCTTTGATGAATGACGTGAGAAGACAGTTGATCGTATTTGAAAGAGAGGGGGTAATTGTCAAATGGTATGACAGAATGATACCGCCAGGTTCTGATTGGAAAAATAAGATTGATGAGAGAATCCAGTATGCTAATGTTATTCTTCTTTTTATGAGTCCTCACTTTATTGAATCCAAGTATTGCTATGAAATTGAAGGGCAAGAGGCATTAAAAAGATCTGAAGCTGGTGAAGCTATAGTAATACCTGTTGTTTTAAGGCCATGTGCATGGACTAGCTCTCCATTTGGCAAGCTTCAGGGGGTTCCAAAAAATGCAAAGCCTGTTTCGACTTGGGAAAATACTGATGAGGCTACATTAGATGTAGCAAATAAAATAATGAGTGTTGTTAAATCTCTGCAAAATAAAACCTAATCCCAAGCATTGAGTTGCGTTTATTAGCAATGTGACCAACATCATTCATTAGAACTTTAAAAATATTAAAATATATCCGAGCAGAACCTTCTTATATGATGCTTTTGGCTCTTATAAATTCTATAGCTTTTTTAGCTGTGAATGTTAATTCATAAACATTTTGGCTTAACGCATAAATATGATGAACGGCTTCTTTGGTTATTTTCATTATGAATATTTTTATAGTTAGTTCTTGGCAGTATATAGCAACAGATGAAATTAAATCACATAGAAGGTAAAACTTGTTTACCCCTTTATTTTACATGTCTATGTAGCTCACTCAGGTAGTGTCGTGAGAACACTATAAATATACAATTTCAATAATGCAAAACCATAAAGCATGGTGAAATATTACGTTAATTTGTTGTAGTCTCCCATAATCACAGTGTTACCTTTACCTGAACAAAGTACATAGGAATGCTATTTAAAGTAAAATTAGAACCCTTTAGCAGTTTCATCGTTCTGGGCATCCACTTCTGACACTAAAACCAGCACCTGTCGCTAAAAATAGACACCATTTCAGTAAATAAATTATTTTTTTGTCCTTTTCTGGGATAACTTGCCACAAAAGTCCACAATTTCATCTACTTCCTCGAAAGCCTTAATTTTACTGGTGTTATAGCCAGTGTATCCATATTCGTTTTTCGTTTTCCTCACTTGACAGATCGTTGCTTTTTTCACTAAACTGTAGCAATGTGGAAAAAAGTGGAGAAATGTGGATCATGGAATCACATTATCAATCACTTGTTTATTTATTGTTCAAAAGAGTGAAGTAACAACAGATATGTTTAGAGGCACTAGCGCAATTACGCTTGACAGCAAAAATAGGATCACGATACCTACTAAGTATCGTGAAGAGCTATTTGCTGATTGCCAAGGAAAAATGGTCTGTACGGTTGATATTCAACATCCGTGTTTATTACTTTATCCGCTACCCGAATGGGAAGAAATTGAACTAAAGCTGTGCAATCTATCAAGCATGAACCCGCAAGAGCGTTTATTGCAGCAAGTTATTTTAGGTAATGCTAGTGACTGCGAGATGGATAAAAATGGCAGACTATTAATAAACGGCCCTTTAAGACAGCATGCAAGTTTA
>OJAZ01000194.1_pt1 | contig 33830 bp, 28 predicted proteins | sample 1589851 | NCBI WGS metagenome assembly OJAZ01 (sample SAMN05416792, study PRJEB24817) | seawater metagenome | isolation source: Sea water | place: Canada:Atlantic | collected 2013-07 | reverse complement strand
CGGCATACGAGATTGCCTTAGTCTCGTGGGCTCGGAGATGTGTATAAGAGACAGAGCCTATATACATTCTTCCTGGTCTTACCGACAAAGGAACTGTTTTAGCAAAGTACGAGTCATCCATTCTTAAACCAGAAGGAGGGAAAATCGCCATATCTCTTGCAAATAATGTTTTCACCTGTTTATCTGCGTTTTTAATTGTCGCTGTAGATGCAATATATTTTGCTCTCATCCCCCTGGCTATAAGAGCTGCATCTATGGCTATTTCATAAACACCAACTATTGAGCCTAATGCACTTGAAATAAGATGCAATTCATCCTGGATAATTAACTCGGGAGGCCTATTACCATGTAGACCAAAGAAACTCCCTGCTCTTTCAGCCCATGCTAACCTTGCAAACTTATCAACTGTTGCAATTAAAAGGCTTGGAGGTTTTTCATATAAAGCCTCATCTACCACATTATATGGAAGTATATTGTTACTTTCTTTACCAAAGTCACATGTATTATTTGTACAAGTAAAGTGAAAGCTATCTTCTTGAGCAATATAGTTATGTTGCTTAAACTCTTGATTACACCATGGACAATAATTCAATATTAGTTTGCTAAACTGTTTATTTTCGACTAAATCATGTGCTTGTTTGTAACTGTTAGGTGAACTTGCTCCTCCAACCCACAGCCCAATCGTAATTTCTTCTTGCCCGAGCAAATGTTCCTGTCCTCTTCGAATTAATTCTAAAGCCGATATAACTTTACTTGCTCTAAGAAACTGTTGTGAAGTTAGTAATCGAAGGGTATATCGCATTATGGCGACAGTTCCCCCGTAACTTGAAGAGTACTTTTGGCGACGATAAACAAACAAGAAAGCCATCAATCCAAGGTAAGCTTCTGTTTTACCACCACCTGTTGGAAACCAGATCAAGTCCAATGTGTCTCTAAAATCACTATCTTCATTGATTGACGATTCTAAAACCATTAAGACAAACGCTAGTTGGAAAGGTCGCCAACGGTATTCATTATCACTTTTAATTTTACCTTTAGCTTTATCACTAGCCTTCATCTGCATCAGCATAGCTTCATTCGCAATAGCAAAAGAAAGTTTAGCTATTTCATCTGTGCGTATTAACTCAATACCTTTTCTCATTCTCTTTTTTGCACATTGAATTTTCTTTATTATTTTTTTAGCTGTGGCTTTATCTTCTTCTTCCTCGGTTTCTGCCTTAGTATTTTGTGTATCAATCCAAGACTCATACTTATCTACAAAACCTACAAGCTCAGTAAGAACGTCTTCATTTTCATTACTAGCTTTGAGGAAGCTAAATTCTAATACTTTACTATCTGCTCCCGCCGTATCAGCGGTAACTTGTGGGACTTCAACAGCTGGAAAAAAATCAATCCAAAGCTCCATCTCTTCTTTTCTGTTTTTTTGCCAATCAACTGCGGCTCCATGCCCGACAGCATAAACTTTTTCATCTTTATAGCGGAGTTCGATCTCTTTTTCTTCATCGGTAAGTAATGATTTATCTTTGGATGGATACTCACCTACATAGCCCGAATCCACAATACACTTAAACTCAACTTCAAAGAGCGTTTGGGTATTCCTGCTCCGATTGAAAGATTTAGGGTCATCTTGATCTTCTTCTATGTGCTGGTTATTTGAAATCGAAAGTGTAACGATAAAACCGTTCTGATAGGGCCTCCACAATGCATCTACTTTAGCAAGGCCATTAAAGATTAGAACTTCATTAGGTGAATCAACAGAAAACTCAACCTCGACACCATCACCACTTGTTAGTTGATTTCTTTCCCAAATATTTTCTTCAAATTTTTGGTTCGACTCATCTCTACCACTATTAATTAAATTGTAATTTACAGCGTTACAATAGACTCTTAAATTAGGTTCGTCTCCAGAAATGAAAAATGAAAAACCAGCAGATGAGGGGGGGATGTATCTTTTGTTCTTTGTGGTGGGTTTAACGTCTACATCATCAGAGTCATTAAACTCTTCTTCATCATCGAAAACATCTTCAACTTCGACAATAGGGAATAAAAAACCGGTGAAGAATCGATTTAATGGATTTTCGCCAACTAACTTATCATCAGGTAATGAGCCTCCTGTTAATTGTTTCTTTGTCCAATCAATTAAGAGTTTCCTTTTTTTACTATAATCCATCACTTACTCTATAGTTAAACTTATGACTTTTTTCCATCACAAAACATACTACTCAAAATTTAACATAACTCATTATTAAAACAACCTTTTTCTAGATTTAAGTTACCTAGGATCAAGTAAAATGGCATCACACCGGTTCAAGCAATAAGTTATGGTTTATTGATTCAAAAACTCGTTTCAACAAAAGATATGGAAGGTTTGCTTGGACTTATTGAAGGAGAGCTATCCCAAGGTCCAAGGGAATCTTTCGCAAGAAAATATCAATTTGATGAGCTTTTTTCTTCTGGTTGGCAAGAGCGTGTTCTTAATGCAATTCCCCAATGTGCTCCATATCCACCACCAGCACCAGAAGGAATCTTTGTCATTGGGAATATAACCTACAATACTAAAGGTCAAATTATGGAAATAGGTGATACTTTAGACGAAAAACCACTACTTAATGATAAATGGGTTGTAGATGCAGAGTTAGTTAATCCAACCTGTTTTGTTCAAGAGTGGTGGTCTTCTCAGAATTATTATGAATTTGCAAGACAGTTTGATATTTCAGTAGAACGCTTGCGCACGGATGTGGGCCAATTGTTTGGTAATGGAATAAATGATTACACCCCAATTACTCCAGGCTGGGAACAGAAAAAGGCATCTCCTAAAACTATATCGTTAATCAACAGTCTAAAGTCGTGTAATAAGACAATTAATACCCCTGAATGGATTGAGGGAGAAGTAGCTTTAAATGTAAACGATCAAGAAGGCAATAAATATTACAGTTACAAACTTTGGCATTCAGTGAGCCTAGAAAAATGTAGTTCACTTGCACCTTATATTGATACTGTTTGTCTTGAGTCCTATTTTGTAGAGTTATCAAATTATGATGGAGGCTCCATAGGCTATAATAATTCCTATGGGGTTTATGGAGTATTTGATTTACCTGGATTAGGCAAAAGTATTGTACCTTTATATATTACTAAGACTGCCAATGAAGGTTTAAATTTGGTTTCACCATGACCATTAGCTGCAACAATCGACCAAGAGTTTTTATCGTCAATAGAATAAAGCCTGAGAACTCAATATTTCACTTAAATAACAAACACCCCAGCTCCATTTTTCATTTAAATTATATCAGAACGATTCAAATCTGAAAACTAACAGCCCCTTTGCTATCTCATATCATATGGGTAGGTGAAGGGGCTTGTTTATTATTTTTTCTCGCTTTTCCGCTTCACACTTCTAGATATGCAGCATGGAATTGCTGTATTTCCGTTAACTTTCCGACGTTAACAAAGAGGAAAAACAACATCAAAGTAATAGGCCATTGATTATACAGGTAATACAGTACCATTCAGCTTAGCTCATAATCGGCAGGTCCCCCGTTCAAGTCGGGGTCGGGCCACCATTTCCACATAGTTTTTAGCGTAATTGCCTACTAACATAAAAATTCAAAACCTCATTGTATGAAAATCAACTTATTATCACGGTATTTGTGTCGGATTATTTTTCATACTTGAAAAATTCAATTTATTGAAAATCTTTAACTCATTGTAATTATTGAATATAGCAAAACTGGCACGCCTGGTGCTTTATGCTTATTACACTATGAAGTCTCACTTTAGCAATTACCTTCCAACACTTTGTGAAGGGATAAAAAGGAATATCAAAATGAAATTTAAGTTTTTGAAAGCAGCTTTTGCTGGTTTAGTTTTAACTGTTAGTGGTTTGGCTAATGCTGGGCTCATAACCTATACTGATTGGACAGAATTTGATTCGTTAACCTTAGGATTAACCATAGAGAATTTCGAAGTGGGTCTGGGCAATAGTGGTGTTTCAGGGGTAGGCTCTATCATTAATAGTGCCACCAACACCGGACCAATTACTACCGGCGAAATTTCATCAGGATTCAATCTAACTTCGATTCAGGGTGGTGAGATGGTTGCGCTTGGCGCAGGTATCGCTGGATTAACATCTAATGGCGTAGCGGTAGATTTATTTTCAGAGGAAATGCGTTTGGATTTACTGAGTCCATTTACTGCTGTAGGTTTCGACCTTTTAAGCACCACTACTGGCACAGTAGAAGCACAATTTTTTAATGCTAATTCATTGTTGGGCACTCTTATCCTTCCTGTTAGTAGTGTATTGAATTTTGGTGGGGCAATAGCATTTGGCGGTGATATTATTACTAGAGTTGACTTTGTTAATGAAATCCCTTCAGACCAGGGTATAATTATGGATAGGCTAGCATTTGGAACAACAAGCGTATCAGAACCCTCCACCCTTGCCATCTTCGCACTTGGTCTGATTGGTTTAGCATCACGTCGATTTAAGAAACACTCTTAATCTAGTTAAAAACCATTCAATAAGCACCTGCCAATCGGTAGGTGCTTTTTTTTGCGTGCTGTTTAGTAGTTATGTGTCATGTGTTGTATGGACTTCCCAGATTTTGCTAAACACTTTTAGCAGTTACAATGTAACTTTTAATAGAGGTGTTTATAAGCAAATGGGCAAAAGGCTTGCGCTTGTAACGAGTGAGCACAAAAATCACCTAGAACTCTCTAACTAAAAATTATTCTGTTTTATTCGAGCTTAATTGGACTTATAACGTATAAATAACGATAACTCACAACAATTAGAAGAAAAGTTATGGATTTAGTATTTTTTGATCTAGACGGGACCTTATTAAATGGCTCCTCCTTACTGTCGCAGTTTACCATAGACACCCTAAGCCGAATGGACTCGAAAGGTATCGCCTACACAGTAGCCACTGGTCGCACGATGTTATCCGCTAGTCCGATTTTGGAGGGGCAGTTTTTATCCCTGCCGCATATTTATAATAATGGGGTGACTCTTTGGGATCCTAAGCGCCAAAGTATCGAGTTTGATAATTTACTCACCGAAAATGAGATTGATTTGATATTAGCAAAGGCTCTCGAACATAATATTACGCCCTTTGTAAATACCTTAGAAAATCACCATCATGTCATTTATCACAGCCAGCCACAGCATAATATTGAAAAGGAGCTCATCACTAAATACTTTGCTCGTTCAAAGGCCACATTAATGCCATTAAATGCACTTGCTCATGACAGACCGGTAACCAACATCAGTATGATTGGTGAAAATGCTCATATAAAGACAATGTGGACACAGCTCAATCAGCACCCTCGCATTATCGCTTATTCAGGTCCAGCTCATGAGGGCAAGGAATATAGTTGGATGGACGTACATCATTGCTTTGCAAATAAAGGCGCTGCGGTAGAAAAATTACGAGATGAATTAGGTGCCAAGAATGTTATCTGTTTTGGTGATAGTGAAAATGATTTAAGTATGTTTGAGATCGCTGATGAATGCTATGCAACTGATAACGCAAAAGCCATGATCAAAGACAAAGCAACCAAGGTCATTGGCCATAATCATGATGATGGAGTAGCAAAGTTTTTGACAGACCGGTTTGATTTGTAACTTGAAAGAATAAGAACCCTTGCTTGCACAAGGGCTGCCTTTTATTCACAGTTCTCATTTGACAAATAATTAATTGATATCAAAACGGTCTGCGTTCATGACTTTAACCCATGCTTTCACAAAGTCTTCAACAAACTTAACTTTACTATCGTCTTGTGCATACAGCTCAGCGTAGGCGCGTAGGATCGAGTTTGAACCAAAAACCAAATCGACTCGAGTTGCCGTCCATTTTGTGCAACCGCTGCTGCGATCGACGATGTTGTAGGAATTGCGTCCTGTTGGCTCCCAGCTATAACGCATATCCGTTAAGTTAACAAAAAAGTCGTTTGTTAATGCTCCTATTCTGTCAGTAAATACACCATGTGCCGTACCGCCATAGTTGGTGCCTAATACGCGCATTCCTCCAACCAATACGGTCATTTCTGGTGCTGTTAAGCCTAGTAGCTGTGTTTTGTCTAACATTAATTCTTCGGGCTGCACGGCGAAATGCTGCTTCGTATAGTTACGATAAGCATCATGAAGGGGCTCTAACACTGCAAAAGATGCAACGTCGGTTTGCTCTTGTGTCGCGTCCCCTCGACCAGGAGTAAACGGAACCTGTATATCGACACCACCTGCTTTGGCAGCCATTTCAATAGCTGCACCACCGCCAAGAACAATTAAATCAGCAATACTGATGTCCTTGTTAAAATCGGCTTTTATGCCTTCAAGTACGTCAAGGACTGTTTGGAGGCGCTTGGGTTCATTACCTTGCCAGTCTTTTTGTGGTGTTAAGCGAATACGCGCGCCATTGGCACCGCCACGGTAATCTGAGCCACGAAAAGTACGTGCACTGTCCCATGCTGTTGTGATTAAATCGGACTGAGTAACACCACTTGCTAATATCTTTGCTTTTAAGGTGTTGATGTCATCGTTATTTAAATCAGTCATTGTCGTAGGTACAGGGTCTTGCCAAAGTAATTCTTCAGTAGGCGCATCAGCACCTAAATAACGGCTTTTAGGTCCCATATCGCGATGGGTTAATTTAAACCACGCTCTTGCAAATACTTTTGAAAAGTAATCCGGCTCATTATAAAATCGCTCTGAGATTTTACGATACTCAGGATCCATCTTCATTGCCATGTCGGCATCGGTCATAATGGGATTTAACTTGATACTTGGATCTTCGACATCCACTGGTTTATCAGCTTCTTTAATGTCGATAGGCTCCCATTGCCAAGCACCTGCAGGACTCTTTTTCAATTCCCATTCATAGCTTAGCAACAAATCGAAATAGCCGTTATCCCATTGTGTCGGGTTGGTTGTCCACGCACCTTCGATACCGCTAGTGACAGTATCACGACCCACACCTCTACTTGTTTTATTATTCCATCCTAACCCCTGCTCTTGCAATTCACTGGCTTCAGGTTCTGGACCCAAGTTTTCCGCTTTCCCGTTTCCATGACATTTACCTACTGTATGTCCACCGGCCGTTAAGGCAACTGTCTCTTCATCGTTCATCGCCATACGCTCAAAAGTAACTCGTATATCGTGAGCAGTCTTTATCGGGTCGGGTTTTCCATCGACCCCTTCAGGATTAACATAAATTAATCCCATCATTACTGCGGCTAATGGATTATCTAAATCACGTTCGCCAGAATAACGACTATTTTGATTGTCTGATGGTGCTAGCCATTCTTGTTCTGCTCCCCAATAAGTATCCTTTTCTGGATGCCAAATGTCGACACGACCTCCTGCAAAACCAAAGGTTTTTAAACCCATTGATTCATAGGCCATATTACCAGCCAAAATAATTAAATCGGCCCATGACAGCTTGTTGCCATATTTTTGTTTAACGGGCCACAAAAGACGGCGTGCTTTATCCAGATTTGCATTATCTGGCCAGCTGTTAATTGGTGCAAAGCGCTGATTTCCTGTACCCGCTCCCCCGCGACCGTCGGCTATACGATAAGTGCCCGCACTATGCCAGGCCATTCGGATCATTAATCCACCATAATGTCCCCAATCGGCAGGCCACCACTCTTGGCTATTAGTCATCAGTGCGATTAGATCGGTTTTTACTGCTTCAAGATCTAGAGCATTAAAAGCGTCAGCATACTTAAAGTTTTTGCCTAGTGGATCGGACTTACTATCGTACTGATGCAATATGTCGAGATTAAGTGACTTTGGCCACCAACTTTTTTCAGCTAACGAAGCAGAAGTAGCCCCACCATGCATGACAGGACAGGTTGCACCATTATTATTGTCATTACTGTTCATAAAAAGTCTCCTGATGTTTTACTCATTAACCATAGCGGCAATGAGTAATTACTTAATATGAATATAATAATAGGCACAAATATCCATTATCTAAAATTAATTATTACGATATTTACAATTGATTTTTTCAATTACAATCTAAAATGGATTCATCGTATATCCCTGTTGCTGCAACAGAGCATGGGCAGTCATTGCTGACAACTCGACTTCAACGCCGTTCACCAGTTCGTCGTTGTTAACATCATAAGCAGCTGCACTTTGGCCACACAAGATTACCCTCACATTATTGCTCATCAAAGCATTGAGTAATGGCTTATTAGGGTTATCGTAAGTGTACCTTTTTTGGTAGCTTTGATGATCAAGCAGATCCAATGTCGCTTTGCCATGAACCACCAACGCTAATTGAATATTGTCTGGTTTAACCCCTGCCGCGACATGCATGTTAATAAAACGAGCCAAACTATTAAATTTTCGATTAACCTCATCTTTTTTATCGTTCGTACTGCCCACATCAAAAGCCACCTTGAATACAGTATCTTTTGCCGCTGTGTGATTTGATACAGGGGCATGTTTACCAAACCCCATAATGACAGGTCCGTCTTTAAATGCCGCGGTTTGGGCATTAGTTGATGCTGATACTAGCAATAACACACTAGTTAATAACATAATGATGAAATAAGTGATAGTTTTCAAAAAAATTCCTCATATTGATTTACATCGTGATTATAGCTTTTAATTTTTTGTATAGTAGAAAAAGTTGCATTAGTGGCAAAAGACGCAAACATTGAATCACAACGTTGCTTGGATAGCTCGCTGTGGTAGTTTTACTCCACAGTATAATCAGGTTAACGAGCCATTTACGGCCTTAAGAGGTCTAACCTCTCACCAGTTAAAAACATTTTTGTTAACTTTTTTACATTTTTTTACATTCTTTTTTTTGTCGGTAATTTCTTATAAAAAAGTAAGATATACAGAAAATATGTATGTATAAAATGAGGTAAAAGTCTACAAACCTCACTTTATTTAAAGCATTCGAACTAAAAAACACGCTATATCATTAATATACTTATAAAAAAAACTCCCCTTCCCCAATATAACCAAATCAAATAACAAATAACTTAATCTTTTTAAATTCATAAGCAAAACTCAGTCCAAAAATAAAAACACCATTATAAAAAACCTCTACATGCAATACATTAACCTACCAACTAAAATATATATGTTCTTAAGAAAAATTATATTAAACGGAGGGTACTTAAACATGTTCAATAATATAAATGAACCTAAACCCACCAGCATTTCATTACAAAAAAATTTTTATAATCAAATTAATTTTAAACATGAAAATAGTGAAATATTGGAATTGATTGATAGTTTGGATATCAAGATTAAGCATTTTACGTTAGGTGATAAACGTTTATTCCCTAACGCTATCATTGCCTGTGATACACGATGGAATGGGTTACATATAAGTATTAGATTGAAATTCAAGATCGGTGTTGAAGCAACTTCCGAGTATCATTCACAGTGTGAATTTCATAAATACGGTGGGATCATGAGACTCGGATGGATTTTCTCCGCCGGAGATAAAAGAATAATAGAAGAGAAAATTTATTCTTTAAGAGGTCATTTCACAAGCAACGACATGAAGTGGCAAACTAAACCCGAACACGTTTTTAGGTGGTAATATTCCCCTAAGAAAGAGGTGTTTAATGAAAAAACAACGTCGTAGTTTTAGTACTGAATTCAAACATGATGCTGCCAGTCTGATTTTGGATCAAGGATATAGCTTTACTGAAGCAAGCAGAGCCGTCGATGTGCATGAAAACACATTGCGCAACTGGGCACAGCAGTTGAGATCAGAGAGAGGCGGAGAAACGCCAACCTCGAAGGCATTGACCGCTGAACAACAGCGTATTCAAGAGTTAGAAGCTAGAGTGGATCGATTAGAACGGGAAAAAACCATTTTAAAAAAGGCTACCGCTCTCTTGATGTCCGAAGATCTGAAATATATTCGTTAGTAGATCGATTAAGGGAGCACGACACCACCGAATTGGTCTGTAGAGCGCTAGGTGTTGGCGTGAGTAGTTATTATGAGCGGCGTCAACGTCGCGTTTTAATCGAGGCTAAGCGACGCATTCTACGAGCCAAGGTGAAACGCTTGTTTGATAAAAGTAGAGGCTCAGCAGGCACGAGAACGCTGATCGGCATGCTAAAAGACGAAGGCTTAACATTAGGACGCTGCAAAGTTGCAGGCTTAATGAAAGAGCAAGGATTGGTCAGCAAACAACCTGGGTTACATAAATATAAAGTAGCGACTGTAGAGCGGCTAGATATCCCCAATACGCTCAATCGGAAGTTCGATGTTGATGCGCCCAACCAAGCGTGGTGCGGTGATATTACTTTTATTTGGACAGGCAGTAGTTGGAGTTATGCCGCAGTAGTAATTGACTTATTTAAGCGGCGTGTTGTTGGCTATTCAATGTCATCAAGGCCTGATGCAGATTTAGCTATTAGAGCGTTAGATATGGCTTATGAGATGCGCGGCAGGCCAAAAGGAGTGATGTTCCATAGCGATCAAGGTTGCCAATATACCGCTCGCAAATTTAGGCAACGGCTGTGGCGTTATCAAATGAAGCAGAGCATGAGTCGTCGCGGTAATTGTTGGGACAATAGCCCAATGGAACGGGTATTTAGAAGTTTAAAATCTGAATGGATACCCTCAACAGGATACGATTCAGAAGCAGAAGCAAAACGAGATGTGAGCAAATTCCTGATGAATTATTATAATTGGGAAAGGCCACATCAATTTAATGAAGGCATATCACCAGCGAAAGCAGAAGAATTAGCTAAAAAGGTGTTCGGGTATGCTTGACCACAACAACATACAACATGTAAAGGAAATGGAATTTATGTATACCGGGAAGGGTAAGCATAAACTTATAGAACCAAAGTCAGTCATCATTACCAATCCAACATTAGATAAGCCACTTTAAAGTAAATATACGACCAACGTTTTAAATATGCATATATGTATCATCTTTAAATGTAATAAATCATTACACTTAAATTAATAACAACCAAAAATGGAGAAACATCATGAGTATCGTTAAAGTCAGTACCTTAGTTGTATTAACCGCATTATCATCAGCAGCATTTGCTAAACCACAATTTACTGCACAAGATACGTCGTTTGCTAGTGAGTTGTGTGTGGTCGCGGCTACTGGCTCCAAACAACAAATGAAGTTGAAAATTCAAGAGTTTAGACCAACCACGATGAAGCTGAGAAGTTACAAATTGATTGCCAATAAGTTACATTGTAATGGCGAAAATGTTGTTAACTTTGCATTGATGAACGCCAATGATGCCGTTGCTTCACATTTAGATCGCTTTCGTACAGGGAATGTTGAAATACGTGATATTTCACAAACGTTTTCGGGGAAAGTAAATATACGCGAGGACAATATGGCTAATGCCAGTTATACGTTTAAAAAATAAGTCATTTCATTGGGATGTGACTACAATCACGAAAAAGCCACTAACAATAACATTAGTGGCTTTTCTTTAACGCTTTATCAATATTAGACTTACCCGTCAAAGTTCGCCTTAAGCCTCATAAATACCGGTAGATAAATATCGATCACCCCGATCGCAGATGATAGTCACCACGACCGAACCAGGGTTAGATTCAGCGACTTTAATCGCACCCACAACCGCCCCACCGGCACTAACACCACAAAAAATGCCTTCCTTTACGGCCAACTTGCGCGTCATTTCTTCCGCTTCATGCTGGGTAATGTCCATGATCAGATCAACTCTTTCAGGTTCGTATATGGTGGGTAGGTAGGCCTCCGACCAACGACGTATTCCTGCAATTTGGCTGCCTTCAGAAGGCTGTAAACCCACGATTTGTACATCAGGATTTTGTTCTTTTAAATACCGCGAGGTCCCCATAATTGTACCGGTTGTCCCCATCGCACTAACAAAATGCGTCACCGTGCCATTGGTATCACGCCAAATTTCAGGCCCAGTGCCTTGATAGTGCGCTAAAGGATTATTACTATTGCCAAATTGATTTAAAATCAAGCCTTCTCCGCGTGCCTGCATGGCATCCGCCAGATCTCTAGCTCCTTCCATACCGTTCGAAACCAACATTAATTCCGCGCCATACGCTTTCATTGCAGCTCGACGCTCAATACTCAAATTATCAGGCATAATCAAGATCATGCGATAGCCACGGATTGCAGCCACCATCGCTAACGCAATCCCTGTATTGCCACTGGTTGCTTCTATCAGTGTGTCGCCAGGGTGAATATGACCCGCTTTTTCAGCTTCGGTAATCATATATAACGCCGCTCTATCTTTTACGCTAGAGGCAGGATTATTACCTTCCAATTTGGCTAGAACGAGCGAATCGGATGGACCAATACGTTGTAATCTTACTAATGGAGTATTGCCAACGATTTGGTCAATGGTAGGATATATCATAATAACGTCTCTTTTGTTTGGGGATGATTGGGCTGCTTGTCTCGCCACCAACTTGCCAGCGAAGAGCCCGAAATATTCATCACCGGCCCAAATACCGCTGGTGCTAATCCCATCGTGGCCACCTTACCCATTTCCAGTGCAATACCCGACGCTAAACCTGAGTTTTGCATGCCTACTTCAAAAGCTATTGTGCGCGATGAAGCCTCATCCATACCTAATAATTTAGCTCCGCCATACCCAAATAAATACCCTAAAGCATTATGAATGATTACGACTAGTATCAGTACACCGCCAATTGTGAGTAAGCTATCACGCCCAGCTGCTGTAATAATGGTAATGATGATCCCAATAGATATCATTGATATTTTTGGCATTGCCTTGTCTAATAGCGGAAAGCGACCATGCAACAGGTGATTAAAGATCAACCCTGCAACCAATGGCAAGATAACTATTTTGCTAATACTCAAGAACATCGCTAGCGCATCAATAGGCACAAATTCATCGGCTAACAAAGACATATAAAATGGTGTGATAAAAGGTGCAAGTAATGTCGACACCGCTGTCAAAGTTAAAGACAACGCAAGGTTTGCACCTGAAATATATGCCATGACATTGGACGCTAAACCACTTGGTGAACAACCTACCAGTATAATGCCTGCGGCAATTTCTGGTGGTAGACCCGATGCCAGCGCCAATCCAAAACCAACGATAGGCATGATCGAGAACTGACAAATTAAACCAATTAATATGCCTTTAGGCATCTTACCCACGCGCACAAAATCTTGCACACTCATTGAAGTTCCCATGCCAAACATGATGATCATCAACAAAGGCACGATAAAGGATTTGAGCTCTACCCCGCCAACACTTTGAAATACGCTAGGATAATACAAAGCCGTGGCGACCGCCGACAGGATCATAAAGGTAAATGCAAAACCGGAATATTTGTTATGAGTGTATAAATACAACACGAAACTCACAAAAAATCCAATCACTACCGGCCCTGAGATTACCCAATAGGATAACGCAATTAATATGGCGCTACACATGCCTAACAGCAACGCTATAAACCCAAATAGTTTGTTAACATTGAAAGGTGCAGAAGGTGTAGATTGCTTTGATGACAAGTCGGACATAACAAAACCTTAATGATTGTTTTAACTAAGATCTTGCCACTATAGTACAAATACACGGATTATTTAATCACAAATCACACGATTGTTAGGCCATGTTGTCAACATTACCTAGCAAATAAGATACAATAACGACAACAAAAGCTCCTAGTGACCAGTAATGAAACAAAATCAGCCACATGCAAAAGCCGAAATGCATCCTCGTAACCCGCATAATCAAGGTTATGACTTTACCCAGCTTGCGCAATTACATAAGCCATTACAGGCATGTTTAGCCCCCAATCCAGCTGGCAAATTAACCATTGATTTTTCACAGCCTTCTGCAGTTAAAGCGTTAAACTCAGCTTTATTAAAGCAATATTATCAAGTAATGAACTGGGATATTCCTGCTGGTTTTTTATGTCCTGCGGTGCCAGGTAGAGCCGATTATGTGCATTACATTGCTGATTTACTAGAGCTTAAATCGGGCGTTTTAGCTAAAGGCTTGGACATAGGTACCGGCGCCAATTTGATCTACCCTATCGTTGCCTCACAAAGTTACGGCTGGACAATGATTGGTAGTGACATTGAACAAGCTTCATATAAAAACGCAGCCTTGATTGCGCAATCAAATTCAAATCTGAACAAACTAATTGATGTGCGCTTGCAAACTAATCGCAACGCCATATTTGCAGGTATTATCAAAGAGGGCGAAATATTTGATTTTAGTATGTGTAACCCGCCATTTCATGCATCAGCCGAAGACGCAATGAGTGGTAGTCGCAAGAAGAACCGCAATTTGGCTAGACATAGCCAAAAACGACGTGGCAACGATTCCACAGCAACACATCAATCATCCCTTAACTTTGGCGGCCAGCATAATGAGTTGTGGTGTGATGGCGGTGAGCTGAGCTTTGTCTCGAAGATGATCCGAGAAAGTGTTGATTTTAAAGATCAAGTGACGTGGTTTACGTCGTTATTATCCAAGAAGGACAACGTCGCACCATTAACCAAACTAGCTAAATCAGTTGGCGCAACAGACTGCAAGACTATAAACATGGCACAAGGTGCAAAAGCTAGCCGTTTTATAGCATGGCGATTTTAGAATGATCATACTCGATGGCGGAATGGGCCAAGAACTATTAGCTAGGTCAGAACGTGAAGTCACGACGATGTGGTCGGCTGATATTATGTTGCATGAACCGAATTTAGTGGCTGATTTGCACTATGATTTTATTCAAGCTGGGGCGCAAATCATTACTTTAAACACCTATACAGCCACCCCACAACGCTTACAACTGAATAACGCGAGTGATAAACTTGAAACACTGCATGCACTAGCAGGCAAAGCCGCCCAGGACGCGATTAACCGAGCGGAGCTAAAGCCCAAGGTTAAAATAGCAGGTTGTTTACCCCCACTAGTTGCTAGCTATCATCCGGACCGTTCACCTGAATATAGCGAATCTCTTGAGACTTATCGACAACTGGTAACGCTACAAGCACCTTATAGTGATCTGTATATTTGTGAAACTATGTCTTCAATCAATGAAGCCAAAGCTGCCTGTACAGCAGCCAAAGAATCAGGTAAACCTGTGTGGTTAGCTTTTTCGGTATGTGATGATAATCCAACTCAATTACGCGGTGGTGATGCGCTTGTTGATGCCATTGCAGAGTTAGTACCTGAATATACAGATACTGTACTGTTAAATTGCAGCCGGCCAGAAGCCATTGAGCAAGCACTCCCCTACTTAATCGGCAAGGTGGAGCAGATTGGTGTGTATGCGAATGGCTTTACTTCGATCACGAGCCTATACCCCGGTACGACGGTAAAAAGCCTTACGACGCGTCATGACCTAGATCCACAAGAATATGCTCAGCACGCACTGTTATGGGCGCAACAAGGCGCAACAATTATTGGAGGCTGTTGCGAAATTGGACCAGCTCACATTAAAGTACTCAGTGAAACACTGAGCTAGCTTCAATTTTTATTGCTGAGGGTGACCTTGGTACGCAATATCAATGTTGTCACCATTGAGAAACTTACACACAAATATAGCTTGACCGACTTCGGTATGTGTCTGGTGCATTTCATCGCCTAAAATCGCCATTACTTCGGCATAATCGCCTTTCACAAGGGTGCTAGTTGCGCTAGTTCTAACACTTAATTGCGGATAATCGTTAAGCCGATCAATAAAGCCTTGTATAGGGGTGATATACTGTTCCGCAAGGGGGTAAAGTGATATCTCAACTAATAACTGCATGTGTAGCTCCTAAGTAATATATCAATAGAACAACTTATTAAATAACCAGTAAAAAAGGCCAACATCTGTTGACCTTCATATCTTGACCTTCACAAGCATATAATAAATTTATGTCACTAAAAATCTATTTTATAGTTGAGCAGCACATACCTCTGTCACTAACTCAGTAGATCCCAGTAAAATAGGCACGCGCTGATGTAACTCACTCGGCGTTAAATCTAACACGGATTCTTGATTTACGACGGCACGACCATTGGCATTTTCAACAAGCATAGCCATTGGATTAGCTTCATATAACAATCTGATTTTGCCATTCTCATGTCCAGGACGAACATCTTGTGGATAATAAAAGACACCACCACGTGTTAATACACGATGCACATCACCGACCATTGCCGCATTCCAACGCATAGTGCCAGCAGCTTCTTCAGTCTGTACTAAAAACTTGTCTTTAAAGTATGCTTGAATATCAGGCGCCCAGAACTGGTAATTTGCCATATTAATCGCAAATTCGTTGCTATGGGTAGGAATAGACATAGTTGGCGTCGTTAACAAGTAACCACCATGGGTTAAATCTAAAGTATAACCTCGTGTAGGGCGCGTCGCATAAATCGTGAAAATCGTACCAATCTGACCATTGATATCAATATTGGATGATCCATCTAATGGGTCAAAAGCAACGTTGAAACGACCATTAGGATTACCCGCTACCACGTTGTCTTCTTCTTCAGACGCAATAGCACGCACACTGTCATCATTGAGCAATAAGTCTTTGCATTATACAATCCTATTAATACAGTTTAAATCCGCAAAACAACGCTTTAACCGAGCAGCCATACTGACTTCTGCATGACGTAACCAAACACGCGGGTCGTAATACTTTTTATTCGGTTTATCGTCACCATCTGGGTTACCAATTTGACCTTGGAGATACTCTGATTTGTCAGTGTAATAATCCAATACACCCTGCCAAGTCGCCCATTGGGTATCCGTATCGATGTTCATTTTCACAACACCATAACCTAACGATTCTTGAATTTTAGCTTCTTCTGAACCCGAACCACCATGAAAAACAAAATTAAGGCTATTTTTGGGTAATCCAAATTGTTGCGACACTAATGTTTGCGAATCACGTAAAATTAATGGGGTCAGAACCACATTACCAGGTTTATACACCCCGTGCACGTTACCGAATGACGCTGCAATACTAAAATTAGGACTAACCGCGCTTAATGCTTCATACGCTAGTTAAACAATCTACAGCGTCAATGTCAAACAATTTGTCTACCTTTTTTGGTGGCTTATTATTACCAATACACAATAAAGGTTGACCAATACAAGGAGTTGATTAATAATGAAATCACTATAAAATAGCCTAATTAAATTAATTAAGTTTGCATTCAATAAGAGGTATTTATGGCCCATCGTCGATTATTTTGGAACATAGTAGATAAAATAGAATCGAGAATCGCCGCTGGTGAATATGTCCCAGGCAGCCGTTTACCTCCAGAAAGAGTGTTAGCAGAACAATTTGATGTTAGCCGCCCGACTATCCGTGAAGCGATTATTGCATTAGAAGTACGTGGTAAGGTCGAGGTCAAGACCAGTTCAGGTGTGTATTTACTCGAGCAACCTCCAGAATCGGCTAATGAATCACAAGTCAGCGCGTTTGAATTAACTCAGGCCCGTGCCTTAATTGAAGGTGAAGCCGCTGCATTATCTGCTTCTAATATTTCGGATGATGAACTCGATGCATTAGAACAAACGGTTATAGCAATGGCTAATGGTGATGATCCAGAAAAAGCCGATAAAGAGTTCCACCGTATTATTTCAACCTCAACCCGCAATCGTGCAGTATTACTTGCAGTGGAAAACTTTTGGGGTTTACGTGAACGTTGTACCAATATTAAAGAAGCCTACGCCAATGTCTGTAGCACTAGCGAACAACAACGCATGGAAGAACATCGTAATATCTTCAATGCCTTAAAAGCGCGAAACCCAGAAGCTGCTCGAAGTGCAATGCATGCGCATTTCAATAGATTAATCAATGCGTTGTTTGATGCTAGCGAAGCAAAAGCATTAGAAGAGATAAAGCTGAAGAATAGCCAAACTCGAGGTTTATATTCTTTGAATCATTTACTTGACCATTAATTGGGAAGCATCTCCGACATAAAAGATGATTCTTTAGAAGCTTGGACGGCAACTGCTTGTTGCCCAAAACGTTCAATTTCTGCGACAGCTGATATAAATAAATGGTTAACCAATATCAGACTGGTTATTTATTCGCCTTTGTGACTCATGTACTCGTCGAACGATCCTTGGAAGTAATGTAGCTTCTGATCAGCAATTTCGATAATACTGTCAGCTAACGATGACACAAATTCTCTATCGTGACTAACAAAAATCAACGTACCATCAAACGCCGCTAATGCTTTGTTCAATGATTCAATGGCTTCCATATCCATGTGGTTTGTGGGTTCATCCATGATCAAGACGTTGATCTCTTGCATCATCAACTTACCAAACATTAAGCGGTTCTTTTCTCCACCTGAGCACACACCGACTTTTTTATTTACTTCATCGGCAGTAAATAATAAGCGACCAAGGATACTACGAACAAATAAATCATCTTGTCCATTAGTACGCCACATTGAAAGCCAATCAAAAATGGTCATATCAACATTAAAATCAGCCGAGGTATCTTGTGGACAATACCCGATAGTGGCATTTTCAGACCATTTTATCCGTCCTGAATTCGCTTTAAGCTCATCAACCAGACAACGTAAGAACGTAGTTTTACCGGCACCGTTTTCGCCGATAACCGCTAATTTTGTACCGGCTTCTAGCAACATTTCACCACCTTTAAACAAGACACCGTCATCAAAACCATGTTCGACGTTGGATAATTCAAGGGCTAAGCGGTGTAGCTTTTTGTGTTGTTTATATTGGATAAACGGAAAACGTCTAGATGATGCAATCACCTCATCCAATTCAATTTTTTCCATGCGCTTGGCACGTGAGGTTGCTTGCTTCGCCTTAGAGGCGTTGGCAGAAAAACGGGCAACGAACGCTTTTAGTTCACCAATTTCTGCTGATTTTTTAGCATTTTCACTTAATAACTGTTCTTGGATCAAAGATGCTGCAGCCATGTATTCTTCATAGTTACCAGGGTAAATACGTAGCTCACCGTAGTCGATATCCGCCATATGCGTACAAACTTTATTTAAGAAATGACGGTCATGCGAAATAATAATCATCGTACATTTACGTTGATTCAATACATCAGCCAACCAATTAATGGTATAGATATCCAAGTTGTTGGTTGGTTCATCTAGTAACAAAATATCAGGATTAGCAAACAACGCTTGGACTAGCAATACGCGTAATTTAACGCCTGGCGGCAACTGTGACATTAAGCCCCAGTGACTTGATTCATCAATACCGGCTTCAATCAATAATTCACCGGCGCGACTTTCGGCTGTATAGCCATCAAGTTCAGCAAACTCAGTTTCTAAGTCCGCAACCTTCATGCCGTCTTCTTCGGTCATTTCAGGTAAAGAGTAAATTCGGTCACGCTCTTGTTTGATTGCCCATAACGGCGCATCACCCATGATAACCGCATCTAAAACTGAAAATTCTTCAAATGCGTATTGGTTTTGGCTTAACACGCCAAGACGCTCACCTTGATCTATGGACACATTACCGGCAGAAGGAGCTAATTCGCCGGTTAGGATCTTCATGAAAGTTGATTTACCACATCCATTGGCACCAATTAAACCGTAACGATTTCCATTACCGAATTTTGCTGATATATTTTCAAATAATGGCTTTGCGCCAAATTGCATTGTGATGTTAGCTGTTGTAATCAAACTTTTGACCCCTAAATTTCAAGGCGCGTATTATACCTGATGTAAATCATGATTGCCCATCTTTAGCAATAACCATTTGTATAGTACTGATTTGTTACTCCATTCTTATATCTGTTGTGCTAACATCAATGGCACAAAACATTACCAAAGAGATACATCCTTGAGTCATCCAAACGAATCCTCCGCCCATATTATCCGTTGGCTTGGGCAGTTTTTACGTCCTTATATGTCTAAAGTATTCATTGCTATGTTGGCATTATTGGTGAGCGCCGCAAGTTGGTTGATTTTGGGTCAAGGTATTAAAATTGTCATTGACCAAGGCTTTGCTGCCAATGATATGTCAATGCTCAATCAAGCGTTGACTGCAGTACTCGTAATTGCTGCAGTTGGTTGTATCTCAACGTATTTCAGATTTTATTACATGTTGTGGTTAGGTGAGCGTGTTAGTGCTGATATTCGCAAAACCTTGTATGCACACATGCTTAAACTTGGCGTTGATTTTTATGCTGAAAATCGCACGGGTGAGGTTATTTCGCGTTTTACCAGTGATACCACTGTGCTACAAAGTGTTATTGGGATGGGGTTGTCCATGGCGATACGTTCTGTAGTGACGTTCACTGGCGCGTTAATTCTCATGTTGTTTACCTCAGTACAGTTAACTTTAATGGTATTAGTAGCTGTACCACTGGTGTTATTACCCATCAAAATACTTGGCAAAAAAGTGCGTGTGTATGCCCAATCCTCCCAGGATAAAGTCGCAGACATGAGCGCGCATATCGACCAATCTGTACATGAAATCCATACCGTACAATCATATAATAGAGAAGAAACAGACCGTGACCATCTTTTTGCTAAGGTCGAAGAAGTCATGCAAGCAGCGCAATCGAGAATTCACTATCGCGCGTTGTTGGTCATTTCGATCATGGCGATGAGTATCGGCGCTATTGTATTTGTTGCTTGGATAGGTGCCAACGATGTTATTCGAGGTAACTTGTCTGTCGGAAGTTTTACCGCGTTTATTTTTTATGCCGTTATGGCGGGCGGCGCAACGGCCACAATTAGTGAAGTGATTGGTGAAATCCAAAAAGCGATCGGTGCATCGGCACGCATTAGACAGTTGTTAGATACGGCTTCAACACAAACCAAACCCACACCATCATCGTTATTAAACACCGCCGAAATCCTAACGATGGACGCATTCCCCGTTGAGTTTAACGATGTCACATTCACCTACCCTTCAGCCATTGATGAGCCTAATAGCCATCCAGTGCTAAGCCACATCAACTTAAAGATAGCAACAGGTCAAAACGTTGCCCTCGTCGGCCCAAGTGGTGCAGGTAAATCGACCATGTTTCAACTCTTGTTAGATTTTTATCAACCCCAACACGGACATATTAAACTATGGGAAGCCCCCATGGATTCATTATCAAGTAATGACATTCGTGAACAGTTTGCTTTGGTACCTCAAGATGCCGTGATTTTTGCATCTAGTGTGATGGATAACATCGCGTTTGGCCGAACTGATGCGACTATTGCAGAAGTCATTGAAGCGGCGCAACAAGCCCAAGCGCATGAGTTTATTAGTCAATTACCCAAAGGGTATGACACGCAATTAGGTGAACGCGGGATCAAGTTATCCGGTGGTCAAAAACAACGAATAGCCATTGCTCGTGCGATTTTAGCTAATCGCCCAATCCTATTATTAGATGAAGCAACTAGCGCGTTAGATGCCGCCAGTGAGCAAGCAGTTAAATTAGCACTAGATAGCCTAATGCATAACAAAACCACCATGATCATTGCTCATCGCTTATCGACGGTGGTCAATGCAGATATGATTATTGTGATGGATCGTGGGCAGATTATTGCTCAAGGTACCCATGACGAATTATTAGTTGATTGCCCTATGTACCGAGAGTTAGCAGAATTACAATTTATTGACTAACGCAATACCACCGAGAATGGCGAATGACGCGACAACGAAAGTTAACGAAATTGCTTCATTTAACAATAATAAACCGCCAAAAGAAGCAATAACGGGGACACTTAGCTGCATAGTAGCTGCTTGTGTAGAGGTAATGCTGGGTAATACCGCATACCATATGGCATAGCCAGCGCCCGATGCTAACGCACCAGATACAATAGCTAAGATAATGCCAGTGTTATCGAGCACGACATATGGCAAGCTGAGAAGGCCTAGCACAATAGCAAGAATACTAGCTCGTATGAAATTGCCAGTTGTCACCAATGTTGGGTTCCCTGCTTGTTTACCTAAAATTGAATACACTCCCCACGCAACCCCAGCACAACTCATCAATCCACCCGCTAAAAATCCGGGTGTCGTAGCGCTCGGCAAAAACATAATGCCTAATCCGATGATCGCACTGCACACGCCCGTAATTTGCCAAGAGTTAAGTCGCTCACCACGCCATAAACTAAAACCAATCATCGTAATTTGCACACTACCAAATAACAACAATGCCCCAGTAGCAGCACTCAGTGATATATAAGCAAATGAAAAACACGCCGCATAGGAAAACAAGGCAATCGCACCCGACCAACTACCGAGTAGTTTGACTGTGCCTGTTGTGGATGCCATGTCGGGTGATGAAGATTGCAAGTAAGGTTTAATGACAAACACCAATATTACCAAAAATACAGACCCACTGATTAAACGAATAACCGTAAAAGAAGCCGGGTCGATACTTGTATCAGCCAGAGCCCAGCGACATAACACCGAGTTTCCAGCAAAAGCTAGCATTGCAACTGCCGAATATATCCATGTTGTAAACATACACATTTACTCCGCTAATTTAGCTTTAAATTGGCTTTTAAAGCCATTAATGGCTTTGCGTGTAAAACAACAAGCAATGAAAGGATTTACCAACCACATTGACGCCCTGTATTTTGCTCGTCTAGCCATACTTTAAGCGGTGCAAAATACGCTGCGATTGCTGATGCATCCATATCTGGCTTTCCTGTCATAGTTTGCATCGCTTCTTGCCATGGACGACTAAGCCCCATTTCAAGCATGTCATTTAACGCTTTACCCGCCGCTTTACTGCCAACAATCGAGCAACGATGTAATGCTTCTTTATTGCCTGCAATCTCACATAATGATTCATGAAATTGAAATTGCAAAATATGCGCTAAAAAATACCGAGTATACGATACATTCGCTGGCACATGGTATTTTGCACCCGGATCAAATGCATCCGCAGAGCGTTCAACCGGCGCCATAATACCTTGATACTTGGTTCGCAACGCCCACCACAATTCATTGTATTTATCGGCAGGAATATTGCCTTCAAGCACTTGCCAGCGCCATTGATCGACCATCAAACCAAACGGAATAAACGCGATTTTATCGAGGGCGGTTTTGAGTAACATGCCAATATCATTGGATGCGTCGGGGATCTCATCAATCAACCCGACTTGTTGCAAATACATCGGCGTAATCGACAGAGCGACCGTATCACCAATCGCCTCATGGAAGCCGTCATTTGCTGAGCCACGATACAACATCGGTTGTTGATTGTAAGCACGTTGGTAGTAGTTATGACCTAATTCATGGTGAATAACGTTAAATTCTTCACCCGTTTTTTGAATACACATCTTGATGCGTAAATCATCCACATCATCTAAGTTCCAAGCAGAAGCATGACATTGTACATCACGTCCCTCGGGCTGTTGAAACATTGAACGCTGCCAAAATGTCTCAGGTAACGGCTCAAAACCCAACGACGAAAAGAAGTTTTCCGCTTGTTGTACCATCTTCACTTCATCATAACCTTGATCTGCTAATGCTTGAGTGACATTAGGCACATTCATTTCTTGCTCAGGTTTGACCAAGTCGTACACATTACCCCAACTTTGTGCCCACATATTACCTAATAAATGCGCAGGAATAGGTTGGTCTAGTGGCACAATATCAGCGCCATAATGTTCTGATAATTTAGCACGTACATGACATTGTAATGCTTCATAGAAAGGTTCAACTTGTCCCCATAAACGGTCTAGCTCAACCGGGAAATCTTCAGCTGGCATATCATATTTGGAGCGCCATAATTCAGACGTATTTGCATATCCTAACTCTACAGCACCTTCGTTAGCAATGGCAACTTGCTCAACAAACAACGAGCGCATAGGTACTGATACTTCGCGCCATCCTTCCCAAAACTCTAATAACAGATCAGGATCTTGACTCGTGGCCATTTGGGCACTCATCTCGACCAGTGAAAAACAAGTTTGTTCGTCACGGCAATACTTGCCTGCGCCATACATACCCGATAGTTCAGAACCAATCGCCGCTAAGCGTTCGGCTTTAACTGGATCCGCGGGTGGTGCCACTTCCAAGCTGAGTTTTAGCAAATCTAATTGACGGCGAATATCTGCGTCAACGTCTACATCGTTAAACTTCGCAGCTTCAACCGCATACTTGGCTAATAATACCGACAATTGCTCGCTAAAATACGCATTTACTTTAGCGGTATCATAATTAATATGCGTCGCATAAGCCCAAGCTGCGTGTGCGGCAGGTTGAGATAGTTTTTGAATGTCTGCTTCCACTTTAGCTAAAAAATCGCGCGCATCTGCGACCGTCAAAGGGGCGTTTGATACTGATTTTGCATCGTTATGCGCAGCCACATACGAGGAGCTCGGTGCGGGTGAGCACGCCACACAAGCGGTCAAGACCAGACCGGCAATAATGCTTTTTTGTGTTAGATTCATAGTATATTCCTGTCGTTTTATTTTTATTAGTGTTTTTATTTGTATTTACTTTATTCAATATTATTGAGTATCGACAATTTGCTTAATAATCGCGGTAGTCGATACCCCTTCTTCAAAATGCATAATTTTGACCTCGCCACCATTTGCTAACACTTCAGCTCCACCGGCAATTTCATCAATCGTATAGTCTCCACCTTTGACGAGCACATCAGGTAAAACTGTCGCGATTAATTCCTGGGGCGTATCAGCACTAAAAGGCACAACAAAATCTACCGCAGCTAATCCAGCGATCACTGCCATACGCCTGGACACATTATTGACTGGACGACCCGGTCCTTTTAAGCGAGTCACCGAAGCATCATCATTGACGGCGACAATCAAACGGTCACCTAATGCTGCTGCTGCTTGTAAATAGGACACGTGACCGGCATGTAAAATATCAAAACAGCCATTTGTCATCACAATCGTTTGCCCTTGAGATTGCAGCAAACGTACCGTATAACTGAGCTGTTCAGCGTTCATCACACCCACATCATCATGAGCTTTTGCATGTAGGGATAAGGCTAATTCGGTAGGTGTCACACTAGATGTACCGAGTTTACCTACTACGATACTTGCGGCATGATTCGCCATGACACACGCATCATGCAAAGGGACATTAGCGCCTATAGCACTGGCTAACACGGCGACTACCGTATCGCCAGCACCAGTCACATCGTATACTTCTTTGGCTTTAGCGGGTAAATGATAGTCAGGGCCATCACTAAACAAGCTCATCCCTTCTTCAGAGCGAGTTAACAATAATGCCTCGAGATTAAGCTCATGACGCAGAGCTTGGGCAAGTTGTGCCAGATGGGCTTCACTTTCATGTTCACCACTCACTACAGCAAATTCAGACATATTTGGCGTAATTAACGTCGCTCCCTTATAAGCACTAAAATCGGTACCTTTAGGATCAATGACCACCGGCACATCATATTCTTTGGCTAGTGCAATCAATGCTTGCGGATCGGATAACGTACCTTTGGCATAATCAGACAGCACCAACACATCAACTTGTGCAATATGAGCGGCTACAGTAGCCAATAACGGAGATTTATCGACTTTGGCAAATGACTCTTCAAAATCAAGACGTAACAGTTGCTGATTGCGACTCATCACACGTAATTTGGTAATCGTTTCCATCCCTGCTACTGGCACTAAATGACTCGCTACATCATGAGCTTGAAGCGCAGTCGTTAAGATAGTGGCCGCCTCATCGACATGCACACTCTCAACACCTGACTCAGCGCTGATTAAATGACCACCACATAAGCCAATGAGTTGAACTTGAGCACCGAGGGCTGCGGCATTAATCGCAACGTTTGCTGCGCCGCCCGGACGATCTTCACTCTTATTGACTTTAACCACCGGCACGGGTGCTTCTGGCGATATGCGCTGGGTCGCACCACTAAAATAACGGTCTAGCATGACATCGCCCACAATCAAAATGCGTGCGGTATTAAAATCAGGTAAGTTCATAAATACACATTAATAAAAAGATTATTGGCAAATCATAGCACTGACCGGCAAAATACTGAATACTAACAACTTAGTTTGATCGCCAAAGTAGTGAAAAATTTTACCATGCCACAACCGCTCGACACATCTACCCAATGGTTTGTCTATATCATTGAAAATAGATTAGGACATTGGTACACAGGGGTAACGTTAGATGTTAGTCGACGTTTTGCAGAACATGCGAGTGGCAATAAAAAAGCAGCGAAGGCGCTCAAAGGGAAAGGTCCATTAACGTTGATCTGTGTGGCGCAATGTCCAGATAAAACCTCAGCATATCAACTTGAATATTGGATCAAGCAACAGAGTAAGGCGCAAAAGCGCATGTATGTTGAGGGCCAACACACAGCCCCCTTTGTCTATCAGTTAGACCAAACCTAGCGCAATCAGAGCGATACCAACACTGAGCACCCATTCAATGCATGCCAGTCCGACATTGCCTTGCATGTCGACTTCTTCTTTCCAATTCAATCCAAATAATACGACACGCTTAGCAATCCCCACCACAATCGCAAGTGCCAAAGACGCCGCGACCCCACACACTAACCACCCGGTTAGATTGCTTACATAGGTTTGTGCTTCATAATTGAGTAAACTACCTGCCGTCGACACGACGATAGCGGTCGCAATCAAATTACCCGAATGTTGGATGGCTAACGCAAAATTATCTTTGCGCAACATACCTTGAAAAGAATCATTTTGATTATTACGAGCAAAGCGAATTTCATACAAACGCGTAGTTAGCAATAAAATCGCTAGCACAATAAAAAAGCCAGATAAAATCCCCACTATCGCGTTGGTATCGTTACCGTCAACCCAATTAATCATACCATAAATAATAATCGCAGAAGCTATCGCACTAGATGCATCGACGATTGCTACTGACGTGTTACGTTCGCGAATAGCTAACTCTTTATCAACTAAATGCAATACAATTTTGTCATGTGCGATGCGTCCGATTTTAATCAAAATGATGCCAATGGCACCAAACAGCGTCGTCCCCATGGCTGCGACTTCAAAGCCTAGCCCAATATGTCGCCCCACCACAGCAGATAACACCATGCACAATGCCAGCATGCGACCAGCAACCGAGATCCCAAACGCGAAGTTGTCTTTTTCACCTAGCTCTTGAGTGACATTAATATCATTAGGAACGCCCGACAAAAAGCGGATGACGCCTAACAATAACAGTGCAATGGCAATATCAATGGCCAGATACGTCAATACGTTAGGCGGCAGCTCTATCAGGTGGACTAGGGTTTCTAGCATATATTACGACTTCTTTAGGGAGTTTTAATGATTATGCGAGATTTTAAAGCGTATAGCTACCCCGCCTGCTGCTGCTAAACGAATTTTCAGTGTGTCGTTTGCGGTTACTGTTTTGGTTTCGATGATCATATCATAGGGATTGGTTTGCCAATCTACCTTGTCGCCATCACGATAGATCTGTGCTTCATACGTGCTTTTTTTATCTAAAAACGTTAACGGCACATTGATTTGACGTTCATCTTCATTAGTCAATGCGCCTAAATACCAGTCATTCCCCGAGTATTGACGATGTGCTTTTTCTTTGCGAGCAAAGACCACAAATTTACCAACCTCACCTTGTAAGGCGATGGATGTTTCCCAATCGGTAGGCACATCTTGTATAAACTGAAACGGTTTAGGTTTTGCCAGATAATTTTCTGGTAAATCGGCAGCCATTTGGATCGGACTATACACCACAACATATTGTGCTAATTGCTGCGCTAATGTGCTTAATGGACGCGTATAAGGCTTATCGCCCCACTCAGGACCGCCACCATGAACCCGCTCATAATCGAAATTAAAAATACCAGGAGTATAGTCCATTGGGCCAGCGAGCATACGAGTAAACGCAAGCAATGGCATGTGCTCTGGAGGATTTGGCGGCGCCCAACCTGAATTATATTCTTGACCCCGAGCACTTTCTCGTGAAATCCAGTTTGGGTAGGTACGACGCAATCCCGTATCTTTGACAGATTCATGAGTGTTAATCGACAATTGATATTTAGCAGCAGTCGTCACATTATGAATAAAGTGGTTCACCACATCTTGGCTATCGGTAAACTCATAACGCATGATCCCTTTAGCATCACGGCGTTTGAGATTTTGTCCAAAAGCAACATACCCAGTTTTGATTTGTTCTACACCCATTTTATTGTATAACGCAAAGCCAGCTTCCATCTGCGCTTCATAATTGCTGATCCCTCCGGATGTCTCATGATGCCCAATCAACTTTACTCCGGTTTTTTTACTGTGTTTATCTACCGCGTCCAGATCAAAATCAGGATATGCTTGCGTAAACGAAAATAACTCAGAATTAGCGATCCAGTCACCATCCCATCCTGTGTTCCAACCTTCAACTAGCACACCATCAAAGCCATACTGTGAGGCAAAATCCATATAATCCATGGTGCGTGCCGTCGTGGCGCCGTGTTTTTCACCTGAGCCCCACGTGTATTTATCAATGTGCATGCCCCACCAAATACCGATGTATTTACCAGGATTGATCCAAGATGTATCCGTTAACGCGGAAGGCTCATTTAAATTCAGTGAGATAAATGAGTTAATCAAATCAACCGCTTCATCACCAATCGTAATGGTACGCCAAGGCGTGGTAAACGAACCGTTCTTCAGGACTTTTACGCCATCAGCACGAGGTGCTAAATCAGCAGTAAACACGCCTAATTGTTGTTTTTGTAAACTCATACCTGCGTAGTCAACCAGCGCAGCTTCATGCACAGCCACATGCGTGCCGTCTTGGTAAGCAACTGTAAAAGGGGTATGCGCTTTATCCACTTGTTGCAAAGGGGTGGTGCGATATAAATACTCATAGCGCTCGCGACCTTGACCAGGGATCCAGTAAGCTGTTGCAAGGTGAGAATTTGCAAAATTAAATTCGGTTAATTCACGTGTAATCGCTCGCTCACCACTAGCAGGGACTTCATAGCGAAAACCAATGCCATCATTAAATGCGCGAGCACGAACAAAAAACATATTATTTGGTTCGGTTTTGTGGGTGTATTTTACGACTAACTCATTGTGCTTATCGTGAATAATACGCTGCTCACCCCAAGGTTGTTCCCAAGAAGTATCAACTTGGTTGCGCGAGACTTCACTAACCGTAAAATCACGATACATAGGCACGGCGGTTTTAAACAAAAAGCCTAATTTACTTGGTTCTATTACCGCCTTATCATTAAATGACACTTGATATTGCGCGACATTATCGTTGTCGGTAAAACTCAAGACAATGGCTTTATCCGGAGATGACACCGACAATATTTGCTGTGTCAATTGGTGTTCTTTGGCATTAACAAACCCGCTAACACTCAAAATAAACAATATAAAATAACGCATGATAACCCTTTTTGATGTAATTATAATGTTAATATAAAGTACAAATAAAAATAAATAAAGCCCTTTTTCTTAAACGATTAAGTTATCAACCATTTTCTCTACATGTTCGCGAGTGCATATTGCTTATTCAGTGGATTTATCGCAGTATTACTTGGCTACCATTGTCCATTCTTTTCCATTTACTATCTTTTAATTACTTAGCTGAGCATTTTGTATGAATCTAGACAACTTATTATTAGCTTCTCCAGACGCGAACTTCTCTGCAACTTTTACCGCGGAATTGCAACAAGTCATCAATATTAGCCAATTTGCCGAAGTGACCTTAGTGCAATACCCTTGGATGCTCGTTATTATTGCTGAACTACAAACGACACACGCTTCCTTAGATTCTATCGATGTACTCCAAGTCACTCAAACCCACTTAGGTTATGCCGAACTCGCCACACTTTCCGAAATACAACAATTATCCTTACTTAGGGTGAGTCGTCATCTGGGTATGGTGATGTTTTTATGGCGTGATGTGCTGAACCAGCAATCGATAGAAACCTCTCTAGACCTGGTTTCACGCCTCGCTGACACGTTAATCATGCAGGCTTATGACTTTGCGTATACGGGTTTTGAGCAGCGTTATGGTACCCCAACGGATGAGCATGGACGCCAAGAGCTGTATATTTTAGGCATGGGCAAGTTAGGTGGCAAAGAACTAAATTTTTCGTCTGATATTGATTTGATTTTTACTTACCCACAAGTAGGCGAATTTAGCGAACGGCATAAACCCTTTGAGTATCAACAGTTTTTTATCAAAGTGGCACAAAAACTCATTCACCTGCTCAACACGCAAACGACTGATGGACAAGTCTACCGCGTAGATATGCGCTTGCGTCCATTTGGCGAAAGTGGGCCTTTAGTGTTGCCATTCTCGGCAATGGATAATTATTATGAAAGCCAAGGGCGCAGCTGGGAACGCTTTGCGATGCTCAAATCGCGGATCATTAATCCGGTTCCTGCGCCGCAAGATCCAAACAAATTAGCACTTGCCAACATCATCAGACCATTTATTTATCGTCGCTATGTGGATTTTAGTATTATTGAGTCTTTACGCGATTTAAAACAAAAAATAGTCCAAGAAGTCCGTCGACGTCAACTTCATCATAATATTAAACTTGGAGCCGGAGGGATCAGAGAAGTGGAGTTTTTAGTCCAATCTTTTCAGCTCATTTATGCAGGACGCATCCCCGCCCTCAAAACAGCCTCTATATTTAGTGCCTTAGCCGTTATTGAGCAAGAAGCATTATTACCCCATGACGTCGTGCAATCTATTACCCATTGTTATCTTATTCTGCGCAAAGCTGAGCATACTCTGCAACAGTTTAATAATGCACAAACACAAACATTACCAGACACTCAGTCAGGTCAAGATACTCTTGGCGCGATTATGTATGGCTACTTTGCCGACCATCCCGAGTTAAACAGCTATTGCCCTCCAGAAAAAGGAATAATGCACGGGATTGAGCAAGTACAAGGCGTTATTCATCAACATTTCAGTGTTTTTATTCAAGATGAAACGCAAGACGGCACGCAGCAAGATCAACATGATTGGAGCCACGATATTTGGCAAGAAATCAGCCACGACCCTAGCTACTTACCAAACGTTGAGTTCGTTTGCCAGCAACTGCGACAAAGCGCGTCACCTATCGCTAGTGAATTAGTTGAGCAAATTTTGCAGCAATTGCAACAACTCGCGACAGCGTTAAATAAAGCGCAAATAGGCGACCGTGGTGAAGCTATCTTAATTAAACTCGTCCCGGTATTTTTAACTGAAATCAGCCAACAACCTCAAGGGCATTTACAAGCAGTACAATCCATTAGTGCACTGTTAACAGCGATTGCATCGCGTACCGCTTACCTAGAATTGATCATGGAAAATCTCGGTGTGCGTCAACAGTTACTGCTGTTTTGTACCAAAAGTAGCTGGGTCATCGAGCATATTTGCGCCTATCCTGTTTTACTCGACGAACTGATCCATCCACAATATTTACAACACAGCGATCATGATATTCATGCCTGGCGAGAGGATTTTAATTCGGAGCTACAACAAATTTTGTTACGCATTGAGCTCGATGATGATGAAGTCATTATGCATAGCATGCGCCAATTTAAACTCGCGCAGCGTTTTCGGATTGCCGCGGCGGATATCTTGGATTATTTACCCATCGCCCAAGTCAGTGACAAGTTAACGGTGCTTGCCGAGGTCCTGCTTGATGCACAAATCAAACAAGCCTGGCATCAAACCGCCCGTCGGCTTGGCGAGCCTCAAGGTTATTCGGTTGATAATATGGGGATTGGCGTGATTGCTTATGGCAAATTAGGCGGATTTGAGCTCAGTTATACATCTGATTTGGATATTGTATTTGTCCACGATTGTGCGGGTGATGTCATGACACAAGGCGGTAAAAAGTCAGTATCAGCCCAACACTTTTATATAAAATTAATCCAACGAGTGGTCAATCTAGCTGGTACTAATTCTTTATTGGGTGATTTGTATGAAATAGATTTACGTTTGCGCCCTTCTGGTAATTCTGGACTTGTGATTTGTCATATTGATACCTTTGCCGAGTACCAACAAGATGAAGCCTGGGTGTGGGAGCATCAAGCGCTATGCCGAACCCGAATGATCTTAGGTAACCAAGCCTTAACAATGAAATTTAACCAAATACGACAAGCGATCATTGGGCAAACACGAGATAGCGCACAACTGATTAATGACGTTGGTAACATGCGGCAAAAAATGCGTGATCATCTTGGGGCAAAAGATAAAGGTAGTTTAGCTGATATTGAGTTTCTCACCCAATATTGGTGTCTGTTGTTTACCGCAACCCACCCTGACATTATTCATTATTCGGATAATTTACGACAATTAGCCGCATTGGGAGACGCGCAATTAATTCCTACCGAAGATGCGGAGCTATTGATAAATGCTTATCTGAGTTTGCGTCATCATCAACACCATGAGGCATTGCATCGAGCTAAACTCGACCAAGCACCCTATTATGCGAAACTTGAGGAACAAGTACAACGTATCTGGGAACGCACATTCGTTGATGTATAACTTTGTACACTGACACCCTGTAGCATTATAAAGCGGTACAATACTTAGCTAACGACTCTGGTGGTTGCATCGTCACAATTAACGAGCGTTTTTCAGGACATAGCAGCACATTAATCGGCTCTGCAAAATTATGTTTTATCGAGCCGCGTAAGATTTTTAGTGTACCGGCAATAGTATCATTGATTTGAAACCCACTTTTGACAACAAAATCTTGGGGTAAATCCCAAATCACAACCAATCCCTCATTTTTTGCATAGTCATTAATAACTTTACTCAGGTGAGCATCGGTGCCAAAACTGCGATTCTGCCTCATTCCTGCTGGATCCCTTTGGGCGTTCTCGACACTAGAAGGGATCATGTTGAGACGCTGTGAAATAGACTCTAAAGGGACGGCTAAGTCAATAACATACTCGCCATTGTCATTCATATGGGCAGCGCCAACATCATTACGGAATCGACGATAAAAATCCGATAAACTTTTTTCGATATTAGTCGCGGTTTTGGGTTTCGGATTATCTTTATTGACCTTGATTAAGGTAAAAGCCAGCACGACAATGACTATGATTAAGCCAACATAAATTAGCCAAAACTTAACTTGTGAGTTTTTTTTACCCATAACGTGTTTCCCTTTACTACTGCAACAATGTAATGACGTTACCCTCATCTATTGGTAAAGACTAGGCTCTCCTTGCGGACGAGTTTTAAACCGTTTGTGCATCCATAAATAACTTTCAGGCTGCTCTAATATCATCTGTTCAATGCGTTGGTTTAAGTCCTTTAACGCCGCTTCATCTTCTTTATCGGCAAAATCTGCCATAGGTGGATAAAATTTTATTTTATAACCTTTTGGGGTGACTTGAGTGCTGACCATTAATGGAATGCAATTGGCACGTCTCGCAAACATCAACGTCGCTGTAATCGTTGCTGCTTTTTCTACTGCAAAAAAAGGCACAAACACCGCTCCACGAGAACCATAGTCTTGGTCAGGTAAATATGCACAGACTTTCCCTTCGTCCAACGCAGTTAACAGGGCGCGAGAGCTACGCTTATCAATCAAATATTCATTCGAACGTACCCGTCCTTTGAACTGCACATAATCCATTAGTGGATTATTATGAGGGCGATAAAATGCCACGCTTTTATGAAATAACCCTAACATTCTACAGCCAGTTTCAATATTCACATTGTGGATTGCTAATGCTAACACTCCCTTATGCTGGGCTTGAATGCTTTGAATATGTTCCATTCCTTCCACTTCAATAATTCGGCGTAACCGCCAATCTGGCCACCACCACCCTATCGCAGTTTCAAATAAGCCCATACCCGCCGTGACTAAATGCTTATCTAATAACTGACGTTGCTCTGCTGCTGGCATATCAGGAAAACACAACGCAAGGTCTGTCTCTTATACACATCTCCGAGCCCACGAGACTAAGGCGAATCTCG
>OJAZ01000191.1_pt1 | contig 34242 bp, 27 predicted proteins | sample 1589851 | NCBI WGS metagenome assembly OJAZ01 (sample SAMN05416792, study PRJEB24817) | seawater metagenome | isolation source: Sea water | place: Canada:Atlantic | collected 2013-07 | reverse complement strand
TCTACACGTAAGGAGTCGTCGGCAGCGTCAGATGTGTATAAGAGACAGATATATCGTAGCTGAAGATTCAGGGATTGCAGTCAGTGATGTACACTTAATGGCGGAAAATACCCAGTATGCCGGTGGCTTGAACGCTAAATTCACTTATGACGGCGAGCCGTCTGATGGTAATCCCGCACCTTCTACTGCTTATGGGACGTTTGTGGGCTTAAAAGCCGCTGTCGATTTTGCGTTAGGTAAAGACCTCAGTAAATTGACGGTTGCTATCCAAGGGGTAGGGCAAGTGGGTTATCGTTTGGCACAGCATCTACATAATGCTGGAGCAAAGTTAATCATTGCAGATACCCATGAGCCTGCAGTGGCAAAAGCGCAACTTGAATTCGGTGCACAGGTGGTGGACATCAAATCGATTCATGCGGTGGAATGTGATGTATTTGCACCATGTGCATTAGGAGCAAGTATTAACCCTGATACGATTGACGACATAAAGGCTAAAGTCATTGCAGGTGCGGCGAACAATCAGTTGTTAACGGAAGAGCTGGGACAGGTATTGCATGATAAAGGCATTACCTATGCACCTGATTATGTCATTAATGCGGCGGGCATCATTGATATTCATCATCAACAAGTGGACAGTACACCAGACAATATGAAATCGCATATTGAAATGATCGGTTCGACGTTGACACAGATTTTCGAGTTAGCGCAAGCGCAACAACTCGGAACGAATGTGATCGCCAATCAGTTAGCGGAAACTAAATTTGCAAAATAACGTATCCACAGGCATAATGCGCGCTCTTCAATGGTAAGTCTCTGGTCCTCTCGCAATGATATTTTGTGAACTCGGTCAGACCCGGAAGGGAGCAGCCGTAGCAATTGACTCATGTGCGCGGATGTGGCTGGAGATTTGCCACCCAAATCCCTCTTTAATCAGCACAATCAATGATATGAAAAATGCCAAACAGTTAATTTGGGCAGTATCTAAGCGAATAAAACATTCTGTCATCATTTAGTGACAAATTTATGACCATTCTTTCAAAAAACAGACATGTAGATGTGATTTTGTGTAAAACCTTGGTCTGACAGGTGTTTTTTGTTACATATAATCCCCAAAAGATATAAAAAAAACTGAACTTATCCTAAATGCTGCAAACAGATGGTTGACCGCACCCTGTACTTGTGATTATTATGCAGGGAGGTGTGACATCCTACCAGATTCCACCGCTTTTTATAAAAAGTCGTTATAACGACACAATTTCACTATTTTTATTTTGAATTAGTGCCCTAGGGAGACATCTAATGTTTACAAACACAAAATTAGCAAAGTCTATTCAGTTAGCGATTGCGTTTGGTGCCGTATCTGGCCTAAGCCTTTCTAATGCTGCTTTAGCTCAAGAAACAGAAGAAGCGGAAGCTCAAGTTGTTGAAAAAATCCAGGTAACTGGTTCACGTATCAAACGTGCAGATATGGAAGGTGCATTGCCTGTTACTGTTATCGATCGTGCTGCGATTGAATTTTCAGGTCAAACGTCTGTTGCTGACTTATTACGTAATACTTCTTTTAACTCGACTGGTTCTTTCCGTCCACAGTCTGGTTCATCTGCTCAAGGTGTATCTCAGATCAACTTACGTGGTCTTGGTGCTAGCCGTTCATTAGTATTAGTTGATGGTCGTCGTCTTGCACGTTCACCTTCTACTGGTGCGACTCAAGATTTGAATGGTATCCCAGCTGCTGCAGTTGAGCGTATCGAAATCCTTACTGACGGTGCATCTGCGGTATATGGTTCTGATGCAATCGGTGGTGTTGTTAACATCATCACTCGTAAAGATTTCAACGGCGTTGAATTGAAAATTGGTGCTGCTCAGGTAGACGTTGAAGGTGGTGACCGCGAAGAAGGTTCAATCATCTTTGGTACATCTTCTGACGAAGGTTCTATGTTAGGTGGTGTTTCTTGGAACAGCCGTGACATTATCTTTGCTCGTGCCTTTGATTGGTACACGCCAGGTGGTTCTTTCTACTCACAAAACTTCTATGATACGAATAATGCTGATGCATACTGGACTAGTGTAGGTCCTGATGCCTGTGATCAAGGTGAGTTTTACTCAATTCCTTATTCTTTATCTGTTCCTAACTCTGACGGTGTTGCTCAGCGTTGTGGTTTTAACTTCGCATCTGTATCTGCTGATGAAGCATCTACAGGTAACGTTGGTTTCTTCCTAAACAGCCGTTATGAAATCAATGATGATTGGTCAATATTCTCAAACATGAATATCTCTAAATCATCTTCATTTGGTCGTTATGCACCTTCACTTGCGCAAGCATATGTTGGTCCTACTAGCCCAAATAACCCAACTAACCCAGATTCTCCATACTACGATGCAGCATGGAACCAATCTACGTATGACGCAACTGCTGATGCGACTACTGGTTCTGATGGCGTGTATGTGTTACACCGTTTTGCAGGTTTAGGTAATCGTGACAATGATGTTGATAACTATTTATCAGATTTATTAGTTGCTGTTGAAGGCGACATCGATGGTGTATTAGTTGAGTTCGGCGTACGTCGTAACAAATCACGTACTTATGATGTTGGTCGTAACTACGTAGTAATCCCAATTGCTGAGCAATACATGGATGACGGTTCTTACTTGTTAGGTGACTTAGATCGTAACCCTGCTGACGTCCTTAACTCAATGAAAGCGACTATCTCACGTATTGGTGATTACAACCAAGACGAAGTGTTCGGTTCTGTTCAGTTTGATTTGTTCGACATGGATGGTGGCACAGCTGTTGCTATCGTTGGTGGCGAATGGCGTGACATTTTCTATAATGATCAATATGATTCATTGTCAGAAGGTGGCGTAATCGGTGGTTCTGCTGGTAACTCTGCAGGCGGTACTCGTCAAGTTAAAGCGGCATACGTCGAAGCGGTTTTCCCAGTACAGGATAACTTAGAAGTCACTACTGCTGCACGTTATGATAGCTATAACGATTACGGTTCAGACGTTTCTCCAAAGGTTTCTGTACGTTATAACCCAATGGATGAGTTAGTACTTCGTGCGTCTTACGGTGAAGGTTTCCGTGCACCATCATTAGACATCTTAACGCAAAAAGAATCATTCTCAGCGGATTCAGTTCGCGATCCACAACACTGTGTTGCGGTAGGCCTTGCTGAAACATGTTCTGATCAAGTTGATGCATATGTTATCGCTAACCCGTTCCTTGAGTCTGAAACGTCTACTCAATACGCGTTCGGTCTTGCATATGAAGCGGCTGATTGGGTTGATTTCTCTCTTGACTATTTCAACATCGAAATCGATAACCGTATCAAAGCATTCTCTGCTGGTGAATTAGTTGCGTTGCAAAACACTAACCAAGCATTACCAGCTGGTATGCAAGTTACGCGTTTATCTAACGGTGCGATTGATTCAATTACACGTGGTTACGGTAACCAAGGTACATTAGAAACTTCTGGTCTTGATTTGAACTTAAACACACGTTTCGATTTCAATGAAATGGGTGCATTACGTTCTAACTTATCAATGTCTTATACTGCAAAGTATGACGTAGATGGTGCTGATCAATTAGATTTCTCTGCATTCCCTGCGTATCGTGGTGTATTATCGAATGTTTATTCAATCGGTGATTTCGACCTAGCATGGAACATGAACATCATTGGTGATACTGCACGTTTATCTGGTTCAGAATATCTTCCAGTTTCTACTTGGATCACGAATGACATCAACGTTTCTTACAATGCTCCTTGGGGCGGTAAAGTAACAGTTGGTTCTAACAACGTTGGTGGTAAAGCGCCAATCTTAGGTACTGATCCAGACGGTTCACGTGAATATAACTTCAGCCTATATGACGGTTACGGCCGTATCGTATATGCACGTTATACTCAATCTTTCTAAGATTAGTTAACTGTTGTAAAAGGCGAGCTTAGGCTCGCTTTTTTTATGCTAAGATTTCTACCTAGATTAATTAATGGAGTCTCTATGAGCGCTACTCCTTGGCAAGCCTATTGGCAATCGCATTCTACTCACAACTCATTCATGCATGATTATGAGTCTGGTGAAGGACCGTATGGCGTCATTGAAAGATATTGGCAATCTGCGTTTGCAACTTTTCCTAAAGACGCTGTCATCGTCGATTTAGGGGCAGGTAATGGCGCGCTAAGTCATTTATACAGCAAACATGAACATGCCTCGTTATGTCAATCATGGCAAAATGTTGATTATGCCCATATTACCGCACCGACGTCGCACCCATGGATAACCCACACTCAAGCAGATATGCATGCGTTACCATTCGCAAATAACAGTATAGATATTGTGGTTAGTATGTACGGGGTGGAATACAGTGATTTGTCCTGTACGTTAGCAGAAGTCGCACGGGTATTAAAACCCAATGGTCAATGTTTATTAGTCATGCATCACTCTCAGAGTATCATTACTAAGCAATCTACTATCACATTAGAGGTGATTAATTCACTGTTACAAGAGCCCATGTTGAACGGTTTTACAGATATAGTAATGGATAGCACTGATGCGTTGAAACACTATTGTTTTCAGGTTTTAACTAAACACTTACACCAACTTCCCGAAAATGCCCAAGAAGATGTGAAATTAATTGGACAAAATGTCTATAACATTTTACAGTCTAACGATGCCCTTGTAGATTTAATCCAGCACTTAACGTTACTTGGACAAGATCTTGCTGCGCAAGCACAGCGGCTAGCATTACAAATTGAAGCAGCACAACAAGTTGCTCAACTACAATCTATTGAATTTAAATCGAGTTTTACGAATTGGAAGTTCAGTACACTTGATTTTAATGCGTCGCCTATTGCGACAACAATGATTGCAGTAAAATAAATGATTAAATAAGAAATAAACCAAACACAAGGAATTACCATGCGAATTTGGTCCATTATTGCCGTGTTAATACTGTCTATAGGCAGTGTCCATGCGCAAACAAATACGACAACTCCAAACCCTGCTTCTATTCCGATGGAAGCGTTCTTTAAAGATGCAAAATTCACTAACATGGAAATCTCGCCAGATGGAAAGCATCTAGCGGTTATCTATGATACGGGAAATTCCAATACCCTAGCGATTATGGATATTGGTTTAACGACGATTAAAGCCAAAATTAACTTTGGTGATTACATGATGATCAGTGGCAATATTATGTGGCCACGTGACGATCGCTTTATTTTGTCTTACGCTAAATTCGTTGGTTATCTTGATACCAAAGGCAGTAATCCTATTTATGTAGCCTATGATCTCGATGGTCAAAATGGTCGTCAGCTAACCATTCCTCAACGTACTTGGTATACCATTTTAAGTATGTTACCAAGCGATCCAGAAAAGATTTTGGTCTCTAAATCTCATTGGGCCGATGAGGGCCAGACTAAGCTATGGACGATTAATGTAGATAATGGCAAAGAAGATTATATTGGTGGTCAGCCTAAAGGTGCTCAGTCAATCATTACAGACTCGCAGGGTAATCCACGTTTTGGTATCGCCTACGAAGAATTAGATGATGATGAGCTAGGCAAAGGCACGAGTACCTTTCAAGTTAAGCAAACGCCAAATAGTGAATGGAAAAAAGTCGGCTTTACGTCATTATATAAGACAGGTGTTAACTTAAGTTTGTTAGGTTTTAACAGTGACAATACGGTTGCCTACGTGGCCTCAGACGCGCAGACTAAAGTACAAAGTATTTATGCCGTGGATATGGCAACGTTAAAAGCGACGTTAGTGCATGAAGAAAATGTTGCTGATGTATCAGGTTCAAGTCGATTGTTTGATGGCAGTCTTGAAGCCGTAGTCCTTGCTCGTGATTATAATCGTGTTGTGTTCTTGTCTGAAGAAAGCGAACTCAAAACGATTATGATGCAGTTATATGCTACATTTGGTGTGAGTGAAGAGTCTTCAAACTTACGTGTTACCTCATTTACTCGTGATCTAAATCAAGTTGTGTTTAGCATGAGTTCAGATCGTGATCCGGGAGTATTTTATGTGTTTAACCGTGGCTTAGATGGTTCTACACCGAGTATCCGTGAGTTAGCCGTGGCTAAAACTGAAATCGATCCAAGCCTAATGGCGCCAATGACCCCAATTAAATTTACTTCTCGTGATGGTGTCGAACTAAATGGCTATAAAGTTCTGCCGATAACGGGTAAGGCACCCTATCCACTGGTTCAAATCATTCATGGTGGTCCACATGGTCCACGTGATTATTGGGGCTGGAACCGTGAAGCACAGTTTTTAGCGAGTCGTGGTTATGCCGTGGTGAGTGTCAATTTCCGTGGTTCAGGTGGTTATGGTAAAGCGTTTGAAGAATCAGGCTACCGTGAATGGGGTGGCAAGATGATTAACGATATGACAGATGCGACTATGTTTATGGTTGAGCAAGGTTATGCAGATAAAGACCGTATGTGTGTATATGGCGGCTCTTACGGTGGTTACGGTACATTACAAAGTGTCGTACGTGAACCGGATTTGTATAAGTGTGGTATCGGTTATGTGGGTGTCTATGACTTGTTTGAAATGAAAAAAGCAGGTGATATTCCAAAACGTAAGTCAGGTCGTAAGTTTTTAGACCATGTTCTAGGTACTGATGAAGCGCTAATGCGTGAATTTTCACCAGCATTAAACGTTGAAAAAATTAAGGCTGACTTGTTTATTGCCCATGGTAGTGATGATGTACGTGTTCCTATGGAACAGTATGAATCATTGTCATCGAATCTTAAGCGCATCGGTAAACCTTACATTTCGATGATACGTGATGAAGGTCACGGCTATCAAAAAGATAAAAACAAATACGACTTTTATAATCAGATGGAAGCGTTTTTAGCGAAACATCTGAAATAATATGACATAACGTAAGTGGGTTGTTAACTTTAGATTAGCCTTGTCAACTTATTTATTTGCATTGTTAGAAGTTTGTTAGCTTGATTAACGCCTGCTATTATGGGATTATTTAATGGTTATGGGCACGGCTTGTGCCCGTTATTCATATTACTTATAAACGTTTTTTACATACTTTCGTGTTTTTGTTACACGAAAGTTAAACATAAAATAACACTAATTGGTTGGGAATTATGTCCAAAATGAGCAAGAGAACTCTTATTGCGACAACTGTTATCGGTGCATTCGCGCTGGGTAATAGTGCTGTCGTTTCAGCAGATCCATTGAATGATCTTCACAAAGAAGAAGCAAAAATTCATGTGGCTGCGAAAAAATCTCAGGAAAAAATTAACTCTTTATTTGAGCAATCTCAGGAATTATTGGTCGAGTACCGTGCCGTAATTGATGAGACTGAGAACTTGAAAGTGTATAACGATTACGTGGCGAGCCTAGTTGCTGACCAACAACGTAATATCGATTCACTTCAACGTCAAATTGATTCAATCGAAGAGACTAAGCAAAACATCGTTCCATTGATGTTTCGTATGATTGATTCACTTGAGCAATTCGTCCAGTTAGATGTTCCGATTAATTTAGAAGAGCGTTTAGCACGTGTTGAGCGTCTTCGTACGGTAATGACTAACTCAAACGTAACTGTTTCTGAACAGTTCCGTCAGGTTATCGAAGCTTATCAAATCGAAAACGAATACGGTGCGCGCATCCAGGCATACCAAGGTGTTATTGATGATAATGGTACTCAAGTCACCGTTGATTTCTTCAACTTAGGTCGTACTGCTTTATTAGCTTTATCGTTAGATCAAAAAAATGCATGGGTATGGGATAATGATTCTCGTACGTGGGAACAATTAGGTGACGAATACCTAGGTTCTGTAATTAACGCGGTTCGTATGGCGCGTAATTTAGTTCCTGCAGACCTAATTAAACTTCCAATCAAAGCAGCAGCGGCGGAGTAAAGACAATGAAAGTATTAGTTAAAACGCTACTGACTGCAGCTTCAATCGCTGTATTATCTTGTTCAGTTCAAGCGCAAGAAGTGAAGTCACTTGAACAGTTACTTGAGCAAGTCAAAACTAACCGAGTTTCTGAAGCTCGTCAAAATACCGCTCGTGAAAAAGAATTCCAAGCAGCTCGTGCTGACAAGCAAGCCTTGTTAAACCGTGCTCAACGTGAGTTAAAAGCCGAGCAAGATCGTGGTGACCGTTTAGCGAAGCAGTATGCTGACAACGAAGTCACGTTATCTGAAAAATCTATAGAATTAGATTTAGCAACCGGTACATTAGGTGAAATGTTTGGTGTAGTACGTCAAGCATCTTCTGAAGCGTTCGGTCGTATCTCTACTTCAATCGTTAGTGCTGAATTTCCAGGCCGTGACGTATTCTTAGCGCGCATGTCAGAAGACTCTAAAGGTCTGCCAAACATCCGTGAACTAGAAGACCTATGGTTTGCACTACAAACAGAAATGACTGAATCTGGTCGTGTTTCTAAGTTTAAAGCAAACGTCATCAGCCTTGATGGGGGTTCTTCTGAACAAGAAATCGTTCGTGTTGGTACATTCAATCTAATCGGCGAGCAAGGTTATTTAATCTATGATGATGCGAACGATCAAGTTGTTCCATTAGGTCGTCAGCCAGATAGCCACATGGTGTCATCTGCTCAAGATCTTCGTGACGCAAACAGCGGTTTCATTCCTGTGTTTATTGATCCATCACGCGGTTCTATCCTAGGTCTATTGAAGCAAAAAGCGACAATGATGGAACGTTATCATGCTGGTGGTGTAGTTGGTTATATCATCACAGTGATGCTTGCTATCGGTCTATTGATTGGTTTGTATAAGGTCATTACCTTAACGCTGATCTCTGGCAAAATGCGTGCACAGTTAAACAACATCGATAGCCCTTCAGATGCTAACCCATTAGGTCGTATTCTTAAGGTTTATCAAGCGAACAAGACTGCTGATACTGAAAACTTAGAACTTAAGTTAGATGAAGCGATTTTACGTGAATTACCGTCTATTGATTCTGGTATCAACATCATTAAGATTTTCGCAGCGATTGCCCCGTTACTAGGTCTACTAGGTACGGTATTAGGTATGATTGCGACGTTCCAACAAATTACGTTATTCGGTACTGGTGACCCACGTATTATGGCTGGTTCAATCTCAATGGCGCTTGTAACTACTGCTCAAGGTATTATTGCAGCGTTACCATTAATCTTAACTCACAGCATTGTAGCTTCACGCAGCAAGTCAATTGTTCATATTTTAGATGAGCAGACTGCTGGTATTATTGCAACTCACGCAGAGTCGGAGAAAGCGTAATATGTATTACCTGATTGGATTATGGGAATCTGTCAGGGACTTTATCGCTACCGGCGGTGACGTGTTGTATTTCGTTGCTGCCGCGCTCTTCCTCATGTGGGTATTGATGGTAGAGCGTTATTGGTACTTAACTTCAGTGTTCCCTAAAGTACGTGGCGATATTATCGCCCGTTGGGACGCTCGAGTTGATACTACTTCATGGTATGCGCATAGAATCCGTGATACATGGATTTCAGAAGCGTCAGACGCGCTTAACGCACGTATGTTGATTATTAGAACGTTAGTGGCTATGTGCCCGCTGATTGGTTTGTTAGGTACAGTAACCGGAATGATTACAGTATTTGAAACCATGGCAGCGCAGGGTACGGGTAACGCACGTTTGATGGCGGCAGGTATTTCAATGGCAACAATCCCGACAATGGCGGGTATGGTTGCGGCATTATCAGGGTTATTTGTGAGCTCTCGCTTAGAAGCTAAAGCGAAGATGGCACGCGAAAGCCTTATCGATAGCCTGCCTCATCACTAGAGAGAGATTATTATGGCTCGAAAAGTCAGAGAAGAAGAAGAAGATGCAGCAATTGATATGACACCGATGCTAGATATCGTGTTTATCATGTTGATATTTTTTATCGTCACGACAGTTTTCGTAAAAGAAGCCGGTATTGAAGTAAACAAACCAGAAGCATCTGAGTCGTTTATGCCAAAAAATGCCAATATCTTTATCGCGATTACTGAAGATGGAGATGTATGGTTAGATAAACGCCAAGTAGATCCTGATTCTGTGCGTGCCAACGTTGAACGTCTTCTAGCCGAACAGCCTACGGACTACGTTATAATTCAAGCTGATGAAAAAGCGAAGCATGGATTAGTCGTAGAGATCATGGACCAAGTAAAAGATGCGGGAATCGATAAGATTTCGATCGCAACAAGGGGTTAATAATGGGACGTTTTATTGTTTCTATTCTAATTGGCGCCGGTATTGCTTTCACTTTGTTTGTTGTTATGGCCAAGCTAATAGAAAATACCAGTCGTCCAGCGGAAGAAGTTCCAGATACGCCAGTCATCGACATTGTAATGAGTAAACCGGATGACGATACGCAAACGCGTAATCGTGTTCCGCCACCGCCACCACCTCCGCCTCAGCAGCCGCCGAAAATGCAGCCTACTGAGCCTGATGATGTGGATCCAGATGCAGATGGCTTTAGCTTAAATGTCCCTGGTATTGATACAGGTGGTGTTGGTATTAATTTAGGTGGTGTAGGAGCAATGCGCCGTGATGGTGATGCAACACCTATCGTACGTATTGAACCTAAGTATCCAGTACAAGCTGCTCGTGATGGTAAAGAAGGATGGGTAAGACTGTCATTTACTATCAATGAAGTTGGCGGTGTTGATGATGTTGAAGTCATTGAAGCTGAACCTAAGCGTGTATTCGACCGAGAAGCAAAGCGTGCTTTGCGTAAGTGGAAATATAAGCCTAAAATTGTAGATGGCAAAGCTGAAAAGCAATTTGGTATGAAGGTTCAACTTGACTTTAAATTGGATAAATCATAATGAAGAATTTATTTAAAGTAGCTGTAGTAGCAGCAACATTGTCGTCCTCTTTGGTTCTTGCTAATGTTGCGTATGCGCAAGATAGCGATGCCAAAAAGGCAGCACCTGCTCCTGTACTTCCGGTTGAGTGTCCAGGCTATAAGCGTGGCACAACACAGATCGTCGGTGAGCGTACTGGTAAAAAAGTACAACGTGCATTTGAAGCATACAATGAAGATAAGATTGCTGAAGCGATTCAGATTCTAATCGATATTGAAACTTCTGATACCTTCGACAAAGCTTATGTTGACCGTTTTGTTGGTAACTTATTAGCCGCTGAAAAAGATCGTGCGGATGAAGCATTAGTCCGTTTAACGGCGTCGGTATCTACCAAGGTACTAAATGACCGTGAACACGCTGATACCCTTCGTTTGTTAGGTGATTTGAACCTACAAGAGAAAGAGTATGCAAATGCGATCAAATGGTATAACAAGTGGATAGACTTTACCTGTAAAGAAGATCCGGCAATTTATACGCGTATGGCACAAGGTTTTTATGAGTTAAAGCAACTTGATAAAATCATTGTTCCTGCGGATAAAGCTATTGCGTTATACACCAAAGAAGGCAAACCAAATAAAAACCCTTATGTGTTAAAGTTAACCTCATATTATGAGCGTAAAGACTACCCATCAACGGTAAAAGTAGCTGAAGAATTAGTTCGTCAGTTCACTGATACACCACGCTGGTGGACACAACTTGGTTTCTTTTACATGCTTGTAGAAGATTACAAGAAAGCATTGTCTACATTTGAAATGGCACATGGTCAGGGTTATTTGACTAAAGCATCAGAGTTTAAAGCGCTAGCTCAGTTATACTCTACTAATGATATTCCGTTCAAGGCAACGAAAATCTTAGAAAAGTATATTGGTAATGGTCTAATTGAAAAGAACGAAGCTAATTATTCGTTATTAGCCAATGCGCACCATGCCTCTAAAAATCATAAAGAAGCAGCGCTAAATTATGAAATTGCTGCCAAATTTGATAACAATGCTGATTTATATCGCAAGCAAGGTCTCTTATTGATGTCTGCGGAAGATTATAAAGGTGCAGTTGTCGCGTTCGAAAAAGCCTTAGATTTAGGCATTGAAGAACCTGGTCGTATACACTTTTCTTTAATGGAAGCTAACTTCTATCAGAACAAGTTCCGTACTGCTTATAAGTATGTGCTTGAAGCTAAGAAGTCCAAGCAGTTACGTCGTAATGCGGAAGCATGGGCGCCATACATCAAAGAAAAAGCAAAAAATCGTGGTATAACAATCTAGGGTATCCTGGCGTTGTAAAACTGTGAGTTAGAATTAAAAAACGACCTTTGGGTCGTTTTTTTTTGCCTGATGGTTGACGGGCTGCAATTGCAGATGTCTGACGTTATAGCATCGCACGTAATAGCGATTTTATTTCTGTTATGAAGGCTTTTTTGTTGACTAAATGATGGCTAGCCAGCACTGTGCTGAGCGAATGTCCAGCGATATAACGGTCATAGAGTAACTCTGGCAGGTTGACTGAAGACGTAGCTACAACATTTACAGATGTTATAGATGTTATAGTCTGTATATGCCAATAAATATACATTTCTGCATAATCAAAGCTACGAGTGCCAGCTAGGAACTCAGTCAGCATTTGTTTTGCATGATCTGTCGCTGTTTCTGATTTGATGGGTATGTGGTCTTTACTTTGTTTTGTTATCAGGCAATGCCATTGTTGCGCAATGCTATGCCACTCATGTATTTGCTGTAAATCAAATGTGTCAGATACAGGCAGTAGGACAATCGCATTTACTAACCCTGTGACAGAATTGATTTTTTGACCTAGCTTTACGATTTCATAATCATTGTGTTGCCAAAAATGTAATAACCTCTTTGAAGCACCAAATGCGCTGGTGATCATATCTATATGGGCTAATTTAGCCTGCTCGGTTAAAGCAGTTAATATTTTTGTTCCAAACCCGCGGTCCTGGTATTCAGGCAAAACAGCGATACGATTAATACGCCAAATAGTGTGTTTTAGTAGTGCGGTATTCCCATACGTATAGGCCAGTTGTTGGACAGATAAATGTCCGTTAACTCGTCTACTGCCTTGAGCGATATGTTGCTGTAAATCTTGGTCATCAATATTGCCTTCCTGAACGATCCAAACACATCCGATCAATATCTCGTTAAACATATAGACCCCACATTGCATATCAGGTGCATCTAGTAAGCGCTGGAGATCATCTGGTGCTGTTTGATAATGAGCTTCCATCAAACATTCCATTACTGCACGACGCAGTTCTGCCGAGGACATTAGCTGTTGATGAGTTAGCATATGTAATCCATCAGTAAATGTTAGTGAATATGTATTAGTGTTGATTGGGGAGAGCAATGTTTGAGCAAACTTTTCTACAGGACACGGGGCCACAAAGCGAATTGGATGGGTCAGTTGGTGTGTAGTGTAATGGGGAAGTGAGGGTAAAAATGTTAATGAAAATCCCATTCCATTGTTTTCATAACCATGGGTGGTCGTAGCAAACACAATTGAAGAATAATGGGCTACAGCTTGTTGCAACCAATAAACTGGTAATGAAGCAGCTTCGTCTATCAGTAATAAAGTTGTAGATGTATCCTGAACCGCAAATTCTGAAAATAACTGAGGATCATCTGGCGAGCAGAATCGGACCTGTATGGGTCCAATATTTTCCGTACGATTTTCATGACCTGTTAAGTGGTCATGAAATCTATAAAGGCCATTTCGGATGGTATGGCTCGCTTCATTACTTTGTGTAATATAAATAACGCGGTTAAATATCACTTTAGAACTAGAACTAGAACTAGAACTAGTAGGCGAAGTAACCTCAGACTCAGCGCTGTTACTAAGCAACAACATTGGCATCTGACCCAGTAAATCACTTTTACCCCGACCTCTATCTGCTTGTAGTACATGGATATTACTTTTATGCCTAATGGCTTCATTAGAGGAGAAACTAATAACATCCGACATTAATTGTTTAATTAGACGAGTACCAACTTTGGCTTGTTCTGAAATGGCTACATCTAGCTGTTGCACAACTGACTCAGGTAGGTTGTTACTTAAGCGTTGGATCTGGATATCGAGCCACTTATCAAGATGTGTCTGAAGTTGTTGTGTATTAGTCATGATTTGATGAGGAAAAAACTGGCTGAACAAGTCTGCAAATAACCGATTAAAGTGTGAGGGGTAACCATATTCAAGAACAGAGCTAACTTCTTCCACTGAGTCGATATAAGACATAGGTAATGCGCTAGGTAAATACGCTAACTCTAAACTCGGTGTCAGTAACAGCATAGTTCCACCAAGTTGCAATGTACCAATGACTGCATACCAAGGATTGGCCCTCACGCCAGATGAAACATCATAAATAATCAAACTAAATTCTTGCCCTAATATTTGTCGGTAATGTTTGGCGTGAATAAATGTGATATGTCGTGAGGGGTTTTCTGAACTGATATTAAGCGAATCACTTATCCACAATACTCGAGGTTGACTAGTTCGAGGCGCAGTAGCTGGAGTTTGAGGAGTTCGTAAATTTTTGTGATGAGATTGGTTATTGCAACTGGTATACTCACACAGAGTTTTACAGTATTGATCTAGGTTTTGCATGCAATATTGCAGCAAATCAGGATCTGATTTAACTAAGTACAGACTACGTAAATAATGTTTCATTGATGCAATAGAGCAAAGATAAATAATATAACGTTAATGTACCATAAAACGAAATAATTATTCATGAGTAGAGAACGGCCATATAAACAAACCATCGCCAGAATTAAATTTTTACGGGGTGTGGCGATCATCATTTTGATGATTAGTTTATGTTTGGCGACTATGTATAACGACTTTCGGATGCTGACACTGAATCAAAAAAATGAGCAGTTAGTATTAGAAAACATCATCTCACAAGTGAACAATCAAACCATTATTGCGCTCACTAATTTTAGTGATTTTATCGACCAATCTCCTAGACCTTCGCAAATAGAAAAAGACCGCTTTAGTGAGTTTGTGACCAAACAATTACCGTATCTGTATACATTATCCATCGCCTCAGCTTACGACAAAGCACAATTAACCGAAAAATTATCAGCGAGTTTTGTACTCAAACAAACCAATCAATTTCCTGATGGCCATAAGGGTCTAAGAGAATACACTCCCCAAGATTTTAATTTTATAGTTGATTACGTATTTCCACTCAGCCCTAAAACGAGGCCAATAATAGGTCTTGATGTGTTTCCGTTAAATATTTTACAAAGCCTATTTACACAACAAAAAGATACCAAATTCGACCGATTATTAGAGGCACCTAATCAATTACAAAAGACGGTGACGGATGCATTTGCTTTATTTGAAGGTGGCTTCGCGATTTCGTTGAATCAAGCGGTGGGCGAGGTTATGCATCAAGGAGAAGCATTTCCTGCACATATTACCTCTATCCTCATAGAGTTAGATATTTTTCGCGATTATTTATCCAAGATAGCCAATGTGAATGATTTACGTATCGGTGTGACTAATTTAGCGCAAGACCAGATCTGGTTTGGTGAGCCATTGACCAATGAGTTTTGGTCAACCCAAATTATTAACGAACAAGAGGTCTTATTATACGGTCGTAAAATCACGATCCAGACGGCGTTTAATTTTGGGATTAAACAAATTAGTTGGCAACTGATGAGTGCTTTGTGTGTATTAGCCATTGCGTGTATCGTATTTTTTAACAAGTTATATACTGTGATTGAACGAAAACAAGCCAAACTCGTCGCGGTAAATAACAAGCTGACCCACAACTTAAAAACCCAATCAGATATGTTGGCTTACATTTCACATCAGTTAAATACACCATTAACTCTGATATCCTTGGCAAGCCAACAATTGCAACGGCAAAAAGATAAATCGTCTGACACGGCGTTTAATCTCGATACGATCACCCAACAAACCCAAAAGATGACGAGCTTGGTGGAGCATATTCTAGAAGTAAAAACGACGGAGCGTTTGTCCCTTGATCCCCAGCAACATGAGTTGATTGGCCACCTTAAACATATGATTGCTGAGTATGAAGCGAGCTTTCGTCAAAAGGATATTACGTTAGGTGTTGATTATTCGGGTCTGACCCGATTTATTACCAATTATGACCAGATCTCTTTTGAATTGGTTGTCGATAATTTGCTCAGTAACGCGCTTAAGTACACAGAACGTTACGAGTGGATTGAAATAAAACTAGGTTATCACCCAACACGTACCGCCGCCCTTGAATTGTTAATGATGAATGGTCACGACGGCTTAACTGAAGCTGAGTGTGAGAGTGTATTTACCCGTTTTGTGCGTTTAAATGCTGAGACCATAGACGGCAGTGGTTTAGGTTTAGGCGTCGTTAAAGAAGTCTGCGAACGCAATAATTGGGATATAGTTTGTTACAGCGATGTTAAATCCGATGTGTCGTTAAAATTTGGTAAGGATGCATTCGTCGCATTTAGTGTGACAATCCCCGTTTAGCCCTTGCCAAACTGTTTTGTAATCCGTATTATCCACCTCGTCCAAGGGGTGCTTGTCGTTAAGATAGGCTGAGATCGAAAGAAACCCTTTTACCTGATCCGGATAATGCCGGCGTAGGGAATGGAAACCTCCATCTTTGCCCAGATCCCGGATCTTTTTTATCAATTTATAAAAAGGATCTTCCTATGAAACATGTTCCACATCTCAAATCAAATCTATCATTGCGACCAAAAAGCTTAAGTGCAGTTGCCGTAGCGGTAATCGCTAGTTTCTCTGCGCCAGTTTTTGCCGATGACAGCAATGTTACAGCAAGTAATCTCAAAGCAAGTAACGTCGAGCTTATCAATGTCTTTGGTGATTATTCACAATTATCACTCGACCAAATCGCCCAATCTGCGACTATCATTTCTAGCAAACAGCTTAATCAGCGCGGCGCCAGTCATCTTGATGGGGTAGTGAGCTTAGCTCCCAATGTCAATTTTACTTCTGGTGCATCTCGTGGCAAATATATCCAAATCCGTGGTATTGGCGAGCGTAGTCAGTTTTCTGAGCCGTTAAACTCATCAGTCGGTTTAGTCATTGATGGCATGGATGTATCCGGTTTAGGTGGTATGGCGACGTTGTTGGATACACAACAAGTCGAAGTATTGCGCGGCCCGCAGGCAACGGTATTTGGTACCTCAGGGTTGGCCGGAGTGGTCAATATTGTGAGTAATGGTCCGACAGATGAACCATCAGGCTCATTCTCTATCAGCAGTGCGACACAAGATACGCTAGACGTGCAAGCAGCTTATGGTTTTACTATGGATAATGGCTTAGGTCTGCGCGGCGCAATCAAGCAAACTACCTCTGATGGTTTTGTTAAAAACACTTACTTAGAGCGCGATGATACCAATAACATCGATGAGCTCAGTGCGCGTTTGGCCGCTTCATACAATATTAATGAGTCGATGTCTGTGAATGCGCAAATATTTCATGTTGATACCGACAACGGCTATGATGCGTTTTCGTTGGATAACGATAATGTGACCCGTTCAGATGAGCCAGGCAAAGATACCCTAGATGCTACCGCGATGAGCGTGAATCTAATCAGTCAGACTCAGTGGGGACAGTGGCGCTTACAAAGCTCTCACACTCAATCGGATAGTGTGTACGGTTATGATGAAGATTGGACGTATGTGGGGTTTCACCCGTGGGAATACGCATCTACCGATTATTATTTTCGTGATCGCGATAGTCAAACTGTAGAGCTGCAAGCTAGTTCCAACTCTAGTTCTAGCGCACAGCAAAGCATGCAATGGGTAGCGGGTGTGTTATACAAACAAGCTGAAGATGACTTGCTGCGCGAATACACTTACGCAGACAGTGACTTTACTTCTCTTTATACGCCAAGCAGCACCGCGCTGTATGGACAAATCACGTTGCCAGTCAAAGCGGTTTCGTTAGAAGCTGGCTTGCGCGTTGAACAACAGCAAATTGATTATCAAGATAGCAATGGCTTTGTTGAAAACAACGATGAAACGCTAGTGGGCGGTAAAGTCGCGCTGAGTTATGTGCGTGATATGAGTACATTGTATGGGTTTGTGGCACGTGGCTTTAAAGCCGGCGGCTTCAATCCTGACGAACGTGTTAGTGATGAGCAACGTATCTATGAAGCAGAATATAATTGGCATTATGAGCTAGGGGTAAAATCACGTTTGGCTGACGGTGATGCTAATGTGCGTGTTGCGTTGTTTTATATGACCCGTGAAAATACACAAATCAGTGATTATGACATATTGGTGCAAGACAATGACGAGGCGGGCAATGCTCAACCGGTTGAGTTTATCGATATTATTGATAATGCCGATACGGGTGTCAACCAAGGTGTGGAAGCTGAGCTTAGTTGGCAGCTTAACCCAAATGTTGATGTGGGGTTCAATGTTGGGTATTTGGATGCGACCTTTAGTGGGTTTACCCGTAATGATGGCTCGGTAATTGATAAACAACGCCAAGCGCAAGCGCCTAAGTACACCGCGCATGCTTTCATTAATATGAATCTTAATGATGATCTGTTGTGGCATGTATCGGTGGATGCTAAATCTTCGCATCGCTTTTCGGATGGTCATGATGAAATCAATCCTGGCTATGGCATAGTGAACACACGAGTGACAATGCCTTTGTCAGGGGCGTTATCGGGTTGGGAGCTAAGCGCCTTTGTGCATAATGTAACGGATAAAACCTATTATGTACGTGGTTTTGGTGGCTTCAGTAATGATCCGCGTGAGTACTACGAGATCCCTAAAGGCTACGTACAATTTGGCGGACAACGTCAAACTGGCGTACAAGTAAGTTATGCTTTTTAGTCTATTAGAGGCGGGCGCGGTCATCTGCGCCCTGTTTTACATGGTGTTAGTGGCACGTGAGCATATCGCGTGCTGGTTTTTTGCATTTGTGTCTACGGCGCTGTTCACTGTTGTGTTTTTTGAGGCAGCATTATCCTTTAGCATGGCGCTGAATGTGTATTACATGGTGATGGCCGGTTACGGTTATTGGCAGTGGCGCCAAGGCACGAATGACAATTCCGAGGCTGCGCTAACTATACAGCCAAGACCACTACAATTTCATGTGTTGGTTATCGCCACTGGCGCGCTGATCAGTGCGATATTAATAGGGGTGACTAGTGCCAATTGGATCAATGCCTTAGATATCATAATGAGCGTGTTTAGCGTGTTAACGACTGTGATGGTCGCACACAAAGTTTATGAAAACTGGTTTTATTGGATGGTGATCAATGCTCTAGCCGTTATTATATATAGTGCATCTGGTTTGACGGTGAGTGCAGGATTATTTGCGTTGTATATTGTGTTTGCGATTTATGGCTGGCGCGAGTGGCGTGGTTTAGTGCGCCAGAATGCGCAATGTTAAATCAAGACACATCTGCGACACCAACACAGCCTCTTGCTCCGACACAAGCTAATCTTGAGAAACTTACTGAGATTATAGCCCTGCGCTTTGGGCAAAAAGTGGTTGTTTCAGATTTACACTTTACCCCTCTTAGTGGTACCCATCAGGTGTGGGAGTGTGCATTTGAAATAAACGCTCAGACACACACACATACACAAAGACTGATTGTTAAACAGTTGCATGAGCATGCGGGGCAGGCGTTTTCATTTGAGTCTACGTTTGCGTTGCAACAAGAGTTGTTTAGTATAGGTGTAGCGGCTGAGCCTATCTACTTGAGTCCGGAAAATACGCTATGGATAGAGGCGTATGTTTCCAATATAAAAGTGGCAACATCTAGCTTAGCAACACCAGAAGAAATACTTACTCAAGCATTAGCTAAATTACATCGCATTGGCTTGTCTAAAACCTGTGGCTCAACTAAAACCTCAACTATTCGGCAACTCGATCCTATCGCTCAGTGCCAAACACTAATTAACACTGTGCAAAACACATCATCAAGTAATCAAGCTGGGGAGTTAACCTTTGCTTTAGACAATCTACTTACGAAGTTTGCGGCGCTAAAAAACAGCCATAATGAACTTGTCTTGTGTCACAACGATTTGCACCTTAATCATGTGCGTGGGGATTTCGATTGTGGTGGGTACAAGTGTGTGGATTGGGAGTATGCCGCTACGGGGCCGCGCTACTTTGATCTCGCCATGTGTATTGTGATTAATCAGTTATCAGCGCAGCAACAAACCCAGCTCCTCCAAGCCTACACTCAGCAAACCGATTGCGACGCTGCGACAGTCAAACAGCAAACCGAGTTATATGTGCGCTTGGCGCTAATCATAAACCAAGCTTGGGCGTTATTGATCTAAATAAGCATAGTTGTCCATTAGCGCTGCTATCTAAAACTCCTATCTAAAGCCGCTATCTAAAGTTATCCACAAAATAAAAATTTTGTAAGATATGTCTTACGGTGTATTATCAACCTCGTGTAAAAATCACAACATAATAATAACAAAAATAATACAAAAGGTTCGCCATGTACACCAAACAACTCACCAAACAATATTCAGATTTACTGGTCAAACTCGCTTGGTCCGTAGAAATAATTGCAGTCTTAATCGGCCTGACGATTTCTATTGTGATGGGGATTTCCGCTTACGATGCCTTTAGCCAGTCTCAAGGCAGCGGTTTTATTGCGGGAGTGTCAGCGACTTTAGTCACCAGTTTACCTTTTGTGTTAATTGCGGTAGTTGAGATTTGTAAGATCCCGTTGGTATTTGCGTTTATGGCGGTCAAAAACTTCTTTTGGCGCGGTTTGTTTTTGATCTTCGTGTTATTTTTATGTTTGATTACTTTTGAAACTATGTTCAATGGGTTTGAGCGTAATTTCTCCAATCTTAATCGTGCGATTGATGAGCGCAATAATGCGATTGCTGACAACGAATCAGCTAAGTTTTTATTAGAAGAGCGTCGTGCCTACATTGTTAAATTTACCGAAGATGAATTATTAGAAGAGTTGGATTCGATGCGCGGTGAGAACAATGACAAATTTGATACTGACACCAGCGCAATTAATCGTCGTACCAGTAGTGCGATAAATCAAATTAGTTATGATTTTGTGGATGAACTCGAAGCTAAAATCGATCAGTTGATTGTGACTCGTGATCAATATTATACCGATTGGGCGGCTGAGACTCAGGCTGTTGAGGCGCGTTTTAATGTGTTGTTAGTGGGTAATATTTCGGGTAGCTCGCAAGAGCGCGAACGTCTATTGGCCGAACTGAATACACTAAAATCAGAGTTTAGTAATGCATTAGCGGGGGCAGGGTTCTTTACTCGCGGTGGTATCGAGCGTAAGTATCGGGCACTAATTGCTACCAAAGAAAAACAACTTGGCACCATTACCTCTGGCTATTTAGGTGGGGATGCCATTACCAAACAATCCACGATGCAAGATCAATTGCGCCAACAAATTGATTTTGTGAATAGTAAATATCAACGCCGCGTTGATGAAGTCAACGAGCGTATTGATGATGCCAAACAAGATATTATTAGCCGTACCCAAGAAAATGAACAGCTGGTTAATGCTATTTATAGTCGAGATGCAAGGGATAAGCGCGCCTTTATTAACGTGCGTGAAGAAGGCTTAGCACAAGTGCAAACCTACCAAGATGCGCAATACATTAAATTGGATGAAATGGCTCAAAAGTCCTTTGGCATTGATGAACAAATATTTACGCTCAATAATGAGAATCGAGTTAAATTAAGCGAGATCAACCAGTTAATTAACCAAAATCAAGTTTATCGTCTAGCTATGTATGCTTATGATGTGGCAGAGGGGAATGCTGTGACTAAACAAATGCTCGGTACTGTGGCATTATTATGGTTTGGTTCGTTATCACTGATTGCTGCTATATGTGGTGTGATGTTAGCGTTGGCTGGGTTTTATTTACGTCGCTTTGATGGTTCGATGGATGCGGAGCTCAAGACGGAAATGCGCACTGATGCGATTGAGCAAGCCGAGCATGACGCGTGGATGCAAGCCCATACTAAGAAAATCACTTAGACAAATTAGTTTGTTTTTTTTAATGATTTCTGTTAATTTTATAATGATTATTCAATTAAGTCTTAAGTATAATAACGTTATCAATTTTATATCCATATTGAACTCAATAAATGGAAACTGTGCCGATATATTTAGGTGCACAAGATAACCATTTGGTAAATACAAACACTGAATAGTACAAGTAACAATTTAAACGATGTAGACAGCTTACAACCAAAGGACTGTTTACCTCATTGCTCATTTTGCTAAATTTACAGGAACATAATTATGTCGTTTAAAAAAACTCAACTGGCGTTTGTTATCGCTACTACAATGGGATTGACAGGTTGTTTTGGTGGAGTAGATGCTCCAAACTTCCCTGATGTCGTGTTACCGCCACCTCCGGCAACTATTATTGATGTAGAAGTATCTGGTAACGTAGTTGACTTTACAACTGGCGCTGCTATCTCTGGTGCGACCCTTACTTTTTTAAGTGAAGGCGCTGCAACGATAGAACCTCGTTTATTAGATGATGATCTAACGCGCGTTAGCGAATTAACTGCCACTAACGGTTCGTTTGCATTCGGTTTTGACCAATTTACTGATATCTCTAATGTGACCATTTTAGTCGAAGCCGATGGTTTCTTATCTGAAACTATCGTGTTTGATATCAACAATGCTGCTGATGAAAACACTCTTGCATTTACGCTTGTATCTGCGACTGCTCAGGGTGTTACTGTAACAGAGCAAACTAATGCTGTTGCCGGTGGTGTTGTTGCTACTGAAGTGGTCATTGAAGCTGCAGCAACAACGGGTGCATCTAAAGTTACTATCCCTGCAGGCGTGGTATTACAAGATGAAGACGGTAATGCTATCTCCGGTGCTAACGTCACATTCCAAGTTGTTGCGATTGATTCTGATGATGCCGGCGATGACTCATTGTCTGTTGCCGAATTATTACCAGCTGGCTTACAAGATGCAACGTCTACTGACGTATTTTCACCAGTAGCTGCGACAACGATTAACTTCGTTGATTCAAACGGTAACAAAATTACTCGTTTTACTTCACCAATTACTGTAGCGATGAACATCCCAGCGTCACGCGGTGTGACTGAAGGCCAAGAGCTAACTCTTAAGTCTTATGACGAAGACACAGGTTTATGGACAAGTGAAACTAACACCGTAACCGTTGGTGCATTGAGCAATGGTTTCTACCCTGGTACATTCCAAATTTCTCACTTAACTACATTTGCTGCAGGTAAAGTCGTTGCTAATGATAAATGTGCGACGGCTTCTTCTGTTAACTTTACGGGTGATGCAGCGGTTAATGGTTTGATTTTCAACATGACTCGTTCTATCTCTGGTCGTGTTACACGCACACTAGCAGCAGATGCAGCTCAGTTGACATTTGCTGATACGCAATCCGCTTCTGAAACTGCTAATATTACTGTAAAAGATGGTTCAGGTAACGTCTGGGGCTCAGCGAGTAATGCTGCAATTTGTGGTGCGGTTAATGTTGTATTAACGGCTCCTAGCACGTTAAGCGAAACCTTAAACGTCACTGCAACATGTGCAGGTGATGATACTGTTTTTACTGCTGATACTAACGCTGTAGTGACATATCGCGCAGAAGATGCAACAGGCGCATTCTTAACAGCTCCTCATATTGCAAACGGTAACTACTTATTATCTGCATTAGAAGAAGATGCGACGTATAACGTTAACATCAACTCTGGTATTGCTGGTGTTAGTGATTACTCAGTGCAAATCACAGCTGACGGTGTCGATGAATCTGCGCCAATCACTTATGATTGTAATACAGGTACAGGAACTGGTGGTACTGGTGGTACTGGCGGTGGCGGTATCTAAATGATACCCGATAGCCATAGCATCTAGCTAAATACAAAAAGCCCTTAGCTAAGGGCTTTTTTTTTACCCGTAAAATAAACAATAATAATGATAATTAATATAAAAATGACTATAAAGAATCGTTGTATGAGCTCTCTATTTACTTCACATGCGTGTGCGCAGCCAAAGCTAAAGCAAAGGTCTAAGACTAAGATTAGGACTAAGCGTAGCGCATCGTTATCGAATACTGTTTTGTTAGCTTCAGTATCATTGTTATTGTCAAGTATTGCTATGCAGGCTCAGTCTGCTGAGTCTGTGAAAACTACCTCGCAGAGTGCTAGTGCTACTTCAACATCCTTCTGGCGCACACAACAAATAGATACCGATGTCAATGTGCAAGGCTTTGGTGGTCTGATTAACGTGCCAACAGCTAACACCATTAGCTATGGCGAGTTACATTGGACGTTTTCTAATCTTACCGATAATGGCGCTTATACTAACGCAACTTCCAATGGACTGTATCAAGATGGTAACAACCTGACGTTAACGGCTAGCCCTTTTCCAGGTTTAGAAGCGACTGTCCGTAATACGGGCGGAACCTTTGATGCAGGGTCAGATCTGTCGGCTAATGTGAAATACTCTCCAACGTTTATCCCAAAAGAATGGTTCTCTATTGCCTTTGGTATGCAAGATTTGGGTGGGATCACCGATCATTTAGATAGTCAGTTTGTGGTAGTGTCAAAGGATCTTGGTCCATTACGTTTCACTGCCGGAACCGGTAGCTTTAAATCAAATCGTGCACGTCTAGCCAAACGCTACGTAGGCGGTTTTTATGGGATCCAATATCAACCGTTTGAATGGCTGCAACTACAAGCAGAGCATGATGGGGTCAACAACGCCATTGCTGCAAAATTTAAAACCCCTAAAGCATGGATGAATAACCAAGCACAATTGTATGGCTCGGTGATGACCGGCGACCATGATGTCGGTGATGGTAATGACAGCGTTTTTTATCAAGTGGGATTGCGCGTAAACTTATTTCAAGGTACTAACACTGGCTTAGATACTCATACTTATAAAGCAATGAAGATGAGTGATGATTTAGGCTGGTTTTTAGCTGGGGAAAATATACCCGGCTTTGAAGAGAGCTTTGCCGATGGTTATCAAAGTAAATTACAAAACGGTCAACAAATGCAACAGCCTGCATTTGCCGATCAAGTCAGTCACCTAATTGCGCTAGAGCAAGCGTTACTTGAGCATGGTTTTGAAGATGTATGGGTAGGGCACCAAGCTAGTCAGTTGTTTGTACGGTTAGAAAACTCCTTATACAACCGCAACAACATCGATGCCATCGGTGTTGCCCTTGGCATGGTGGCAAATCATGCGCCAGCTGAGCTTGCTGCGCTAGACTTTACGTTATCACGCTATGGTGTCCCGACATTTAGGGCACAGGCAAGCTTGAGTCAATTGGTGAAGTTTTACGATGGCGCTATTATGGAGCCAAAATTAACTGCTGCTACGCCACAAGATCGCGACAGCGTATTAGCCAGTTGGATTGGTGGTGAGCAACAACCATATTTTACCCCACGAGTTAAAGTGTATCCTATTGTGCCTAATTTTATAGGCACCGAAATCGGCCAGGTTGATTTTAACTTAACCTTGCGTACTAATGTGCACATGCCGATTTGGCAGGGTGCGGAAGTGTATGCTGAGTATGATTTAAGCGTCGCACGCTCTGAAGACTTTGACGCAGGAGGCTCGTTTTGGAAGTACCGAAGTCAAACCGGCCTTAAGTCTGTGTTTGCCCGTCAGACTATGCAGTTACCATTTAATGTCTATGTAGCAGGTGGCGTCGGTATTGTTAAAGAGCAATATAACGAAGAGCATAATGTCGCTGTGCTTGAAGCCGGGTGGCAATCCAACAATGGTCGTCACCGCTTAGGCTATCATTATGCGTATTTGCAAACACGTCTGGCTAGCGGTATCGACCGTCGTATATTCACAGGCTCCTATCGTTATTATATGCCGGAGCTGGATCTGAATGTGTTTATGGAAGGCGGGCAGTTTTGGGCCGGAGACAAAGGGGTAACGGTGGGTTTGAGTACTAATATCGGTGATAGTATTTTGCGCGTGTTTGCAAGTGAAACTGACGTCAGTATTAAAGGCATTGGCTTTACCATCCCATTAGGCTCACGTAAGGATATGGCGCCGTCTAAATATGGCTTCCAAGCACGTACCGCAGAGCGCTTTAATTATGGGTTGGCGACATCGAGTTACAACGGCACTAACCAAATATTTGTCAACCGTGCGTATCGTCCTGCGTATATGCAGCAGCTTAATGGTCGTTATTTTAACTTTGACCGTTTAGGTATAGCCTATATCAATGAAAACTTACCGCGTTTACGCCAAGCATATGCTGAATTTGTGAATGACTAGCGTAAACGTTCAGAGTGAACGATTGAGGTAACAATTATGTTGCTATAATCGACAATTTCGCATTATCAGGTAAATATGCTTTACCTTTAGTAGTTTACTTGTATAATGCGAAGCGTTTGTTGCAGGGGCGTAGTTCCAATTGGTAGAACAGCGGTCTCCAAAACCGATGGTTGGGGGTTCGAATCCCTCCGCCCCTGCCAATCTTTTCCAAGGTGATCCTTACCATGTCCGAGCAAACCTCCTCCTCCAAAGCACTATTTGATACTCCCCAAGGCACTATCTGGTATTTGTTGTACTGCAAAGCCAAAGAAGAAAGTCGTGCTGTGATGCATTTGGCTAATCAAGGTGTGAATGCGTTTTATCCTAAGGTTAATATTACCAAAGTGCTACGTGGTAAACGTCAACGTGTCGAAGAAGCTTTGTTTCCTAATTATGTATTTGCGCAGCTTGATCATGCAAAGCATAATTTTACATCGGTGCGTTCTACGCGTGGCGTGATAGGTTTTGTAAAACAAGGCAAAGATTATCAAAAAGTCCCAGAGTCATTGATCAATCTCTTTCAAGATTGCGATACATTAGAAAAGCTCGATGCCTCGATCCCAGCAAAGGGTGACAAGGTTGTCCTAAACAATCCACAATACAATAATATCCCTGCGATATACCAAGAGCCCAAAGGTGAAAACCGTGCCATTTTACTTATCCAATTGCTGAATAAGCCAGTTGAGATGGTGGTGGATAATAGTGAGTTTGTGAAATCGGTTTGATGTCTCACTGAGTTTTTGCACATATACATTTTCTTTTTTATCATATGTAGTTCTATAAGTTATTGTCGCCATTTTAATCTCCTATTTATGTTCTTGGTGGGTACGCCATAAGAAATGTATTTTACGGAAACAAAATGGCATTAAGTTTTAATCTTGAATTTAAGCAGTATAGGACTAAAAAAAATTTTTGTTAAATAAAGAAAACCTAGTATACTAACTACATATGTGCCATTTGGAGTTTTTATGCAGACAGTTACTAGTCAGGTGTTTAATCAAAACCCAACCGCCGTAAAAAGAAAAGCGAGTAAAGAACCTGTCCGAATTACGGAAAGAGGCAAAGTATCTCACGTCTTATTATCTATAGAAGAGTATGAGGCAATAACAGGACAATCAAAAAATATTGTAGAGCTTTTATCAATGCCAATTGAAGGTGATGATATGAATTTTGATAAGTTTGATGCCAGTTCAATTAAACCGATGATCTTTGACTGATGTATTTGTTAGACACAAATGTGTTATCTGAGCTCAGGAAAGCTTCTTCTAAAAAAGCAAACCATAATGTTATCCAATGGGCTAAAAGTATTTCAGTTTCCGAGATGTATATTTCTTCGATAACAATCTTAGAAATAGAAATGGGAATTTTAAAAGTTTTAAGAAAGGATCCCCTGCAAGCTTCAATTTACAGGGTGTGGCTTAATGAATATGTTCTAACGACATTTGCACACAGAATTATATCATTTGATACTGATATAGCTTTGAAATGTGCACAATTGCAAGTTCCAGATCCAAAGTCAGAAAGAGATGCGATGATAGCTGCAACTAGTCTAGTTTCAAAGTTAACGTTAATAACACGAAATGAAAAAGATTTTAAGCATATTGATGTCAATCTTATTAACCCATGGCTAGACCCACCTCACCATCTAAGAAAATCACTTAGACAATCCAACTAATCGTTGATTGTACATCGCTGTTAGCTTGGTATAATTCGCTGCATAAATTGTTCCACCCACATGTTACCAAAAAACAGCGGACTCTTATTTCAATGCGCTTAGCTTCAAATACATATTTCAATACACACTATCTCAGATTGGGACTGGTGACTGTTTTGATGATTGCAAGCCAAGCAGCTAATGCCCAAGCAATATCGACCCAACGTATTATCAGCGCCCCCAGTGCTCAGACAATTAATGATGGGCAAATAGAATTTGGCTTAAATATTGATAAGTGGGGAGAGCATGCTCGCTTAGATTACCAAGTCACGCCTTGGTTAAACATGGGCGTAGCCTATTCAAACTTTGAGCTAGCTTCACCGATCCCGGTTGAGCAGCGTTATCCTGCGGCTTATTCTTATAATTTTAACGCGCAGATTGTACAAGAAACTGATGTATGGCCAGCTATTGCTATTGGAATGGAAGATTTTACGGATAATGCTGATATAAAAGCACAATTTGTGGTGGCCAGTAAACAGTTTGGTCAGTGGCGAGTCGATATGGGTTTTGCAAAAGGTGCAAACACCCGACGAACTGATACTCAAACTAGCACTCACTCTAACGGCTTAAATGGCTTGTTTGGTGGAGTGCATTATACCTTAACTGACTATCCTGTTCGGTTTAGCGCGCAATATATTGACGATGTACAAGGGTATTCAGATATAGCTGATGAATATGCCTTAACAGGTAATAACTTATCAGTAGCCCCAAGTCGTCATCAACCATGGTCGTTACAAGCTCAGTGGCAATTTACCCCAGGTATTACACTGAGTCTTACTCATAGTAAAGAGTCGTCAATCGGCCTAGGGCTGACAGTTGCCCTTGATACTAAGCGTACGCCAGCTAGACAGAAGTCGCCATCTACAAGTGAGCAAGCACCTCCACCCTTAGCGCCTTTACCTTCAGTGAAAAACACAAGCAGTTTACAAAGCCGTATCAAAGACTCACTGGCTGCGATGAACATCAAAGTACATAGTGTTGTGGTGAATGAGTTGGATAACTCTGGTTTGCAAGTCGTTATCAGTCAAACTGCTTATCCCTATTGGCCCGATGCTATCCATCAAGCGCATCAACAATTACTTTTATTATTGCCTAAGTACATTACTCATATAGATTATGTGGTGAAGTTAGATGGGCATTTAGTGTATCGAATCCGTCGAGATGTTATTCGCGACCCGAGCATGGCTAAATTTGTATCGGATATGACCCCGCGTGCGTTAACCTCTTCAATCCTTAATGATGCAAATAGTAAGTGGCTGTCATCTATGCCTGATTTTACGGTGAAACTAGCTCATCAAGGCTGGTTAAGCCCTCAAAATATTCAGAATACGCAGAACATTCCCCGTGAGAATACGCGTGAGAAAATGAGTCAACTGCTACAAGCTCATGTAGATATCGATTGGGAGTTTGCCCCGCAATGGTCAATCAAACAACAGACACAATTTGATTTAGCAGAGCGCTGGTCGTTTAGCGAAAGACAAGCTATTGATAAATATGTGCCTACCGCAGTCGAGCAACTGGTCGACAAAGACATTCATATCAGCCAACTGATGCTGCGTTACGCTAACAGTTATATCACTACTGAATACGATACCCATACTCAATATGATTATCAGCTTTATGCTGGGTTATTAGATAACGAGTGGGCAGGTGTTGGCTCTAATTTGTTATTTCAACCGTGGCAGTCACGTCTAAGTGCTGGCTTATCTGTTGCACATTTGTCGGCGCGCGATAGCACTAACGCCAAGCCTAATGGCTCTAATAAAAACGGCACGATGGCGCTAGCAAGTGTCTATTGGGCAAGTCCGTTTTATGATTTAGATGTTGCACTACATGCAGGGCGCTTTGTCCATCAAGATACAGGTGCAAAAATACAAATACGCCGCTCATTTAATAACGGTTGGCAATTTGGTATTTGGGCTTCCCAAACATCACGAAATGCTATCTCTGAGAGTCATCAAGGATTATCGTTATCTATTCCGTTGGATAATGTATTCAATCAGTATGTTGGTGGTAAGACCTACTTTACAAGTCGAATCAATCAGTTAGATAATACCCATGCAGTTATGTTAGAGTCCGATGCGAGTGCGCGTTGGTGGAAATTACGTGCAGCGCGGTTCAGTGTATTTAGTGATGTGAATGCTACAACAACTGTCAGTATAGATATGACTAGCGCAGATGCGACCAGCGCCAATACAATGAGCCCAGAAAAAATAAATAACAACTGGTCATTGACCGTTGGGCAGTATCAAGTAACAGGTCAGGTGTCTGCTTTAAATAAAACTGAGTTAGTTGATACTCATTTAATTGATACTGATATGTCGACAACATCGGCAGTTGCGCCAACTGCGCCAACAAATAAACACACACAATATGTGTTTCGCTCAGTCCAAGGGGATGAGCTGATATTTGATGCAAGCGGACTCGTGAAAATAAATATCTTAGCCAAGCGTCGATTAGCGCTAGGTTTTAATGAGGTAAAAGGGTTGCGTCAAGTAACCTTGGGTGACTTGAACTATACGGTGTATGCGTGTTCACCATTAAACAAAGCAGGCTATAGCGCGACACAGACATGTCAAAGCCAACCTGAACATCGCATACAGATACAATACGATAACGAATTCCAACCAGTGGCTATAAATCAGTGGGTTCCTTATTTAAAACAACAATTTCATTTACATAAAGTAAATTAGGCAAAGTAGACAAGTTATTTCTATCTAAAGGAGAAGTAAGGAATTTATTTAGGTTATTTGTTGACCACTTATTACTGTCTTTGAAGCTTGTTGTACTTTAGTTTAATAAGGAACGTAATGTTTTTTAAAGGAATTTCAAGTGACTAAGAATTTTTCTTATAGGTATTCAGAATCTAAATCTTTATAATAATTTCAAGATTTGACTTAAAAAGCAGTTACATGAGAACTTCAGAATCCACGATGTATAAAAGAATCAAATACAGTATAGTGTCTGTATTATTTGGTGTATTTGGTTTGCATCGTTTCATGCGTAATCAATATATCAGTGCTACATTATATTTAGGTATGCTAGGAATAGCTGTTTATTTCGTTGGAAACCCGCAAAACACAATGATTAGTGCAGTGATTATCATGTGCTTATTAGTGAGTTGTATTGCTGATGCATTAAGTATGTTAATTACGGGTAGATTCTTTTTTGACGAAAAAAAAGTCAGTGTAGACTTGCGTCTATAATTATTGGTTGCGAACATAACGATTGCGGATATCTTTCTTATTTTGTTATAATCAAAGAATACTATCGTCTTGGAATACTAATGAAACATATCTTTTGCATCTTCTGCATTTTTTTGTATGGCTGTACTTTAACCCCTGGTAGTCACATTGATATTAGTGCAAATGACCCGCAGTTTACAGATAATGGGCAATCCGTAAATATCCACAAAATAACTCCATCTATAATAGCTAATTTGGCTGGTGCGCAGACAAATAATACTAATACCCAGTTGGAAGATATTATTAATAAAAATCCTTCTCCTTATAAAATTGGCGTTGGAGATGTTATTACTATTGTTGTTTGGGATCATCCAGAATTAACAAGCCCTTTGGGTCAATTTCGTTCATCAGATGAGCAGGGGAACGTTGTTTATGAAGATGGTACTATATATTATCCTTATGCTGGTAAAGTTAAAGTATTAGGCAAAACAGTTGTAGAGATTAGAGAATTAGTTACTCAACAATTAACGTCTTTTATAGAAAAACCACAGGTTGATGTGCGAGTTGCTGCATACAAAAGCCAGCGGTATGTTATATCGGGCAACGTAACCCAGCCTGGTGTTTATCCAATCAATAATATCCCCACACGCATACTAGATGCGTTGTCGGTATCAGGGGGAATAGATGCGAAGGGCAATATTTTTGGTGCTACGTTAACACGCGACGGTCAGAAGTATACATTACCTATCTACGAAATGCTGTACAATGGCAAATTACAATACAACGTGCTATTGCAAGAAAACGACCTCATTCACATTCAAGAAAATACGCGTCGGCAGGTATTTGTGATGGGTGAGGTGAATCGCCCTGTCTCAGTTCCTCTTACGACTCTTCCTTTGTCACTTACGGAGGCAATATCACAAGCTGGCGGGATTAATGAATTACGTGCAGACGCTAACGGTATATATGTAGTGCGACAAACAGATGAATATGATTCTATTGATATATACCAGCTCGATGTCAGCCAAGCATATAATTTAGCATTAGCCGATCAATTTGTACTACAGTCGCGTGATGTTGTTTATGTAAGCGCTGCGCCTATAACGAGATGGAATCGTTTTATATCTAACATATTACCATCAATCACCTCAATACGTACGTTTGATGATTTTGGTCAATAACGTATGTTTCAACGAATTTTAGTTTTATGCTACGGCAATATTTGTCGCTCTCCTGCTGCTGAGGCATGGTTCCGCAATAAGCTTCCATCACATATCGAAGTTGATTCTGCAGGTATTGGTGCTTTGGTTGGACGAGGAGCAGATGACACGGTAAAGCACTTGATGGACAGTCACGGTGTGAGCTTAGATGAACATGAAGCAAAGCAAGTAACAAGAACGATGTTGGGTAAGTTTGATCTGGTGCTAGTGATGGAGCAAGCACACATAGAGTCGGTGACACAATTAGCGCCTGAGGCGCGTGGTAAAACAAAATTATTGGGTACTTGGATTGGCAATAAAGAAATCCCTGATCCATATAAAAAAGCAACCGAAATCTATGAATTAGCAGATAAGATGATTATTGACGCGATTGATTCGTGGTTACCTTATTTAAAATAAGAAATTTAAAATGGAATGCAGTATAAAATGGAAGATAATATAATATGGGAAATAACAAATTGAATAAAGCACCCGAAATAGCAAATCAAGCCGATGATGAAATTGATTTGATGCAATTCTTTGCAAAATTAATGGAAAAAAAATTCACTATTGTGTTTGTTGTCCTTGGTTTTACCATTTTGGGCGTGTTATATGCAAAATTGCAGCCTTCGATTTATCGCGCTGAAGCTATGCTGCAAATTGAATCTAAACAAGGTGGTGTGCCAGGGTTAGCAGAATTAGACAGCTTATTTGTCACTGAAAGTGATGCAATTACTGAAGTCGAGATTATCAAATCTAAAATGGTGATTGGTGAGGTTGTCGATACATTGCAACTTGATATCCAACTAACACCTTACATTGTGCCTTTTTTTAGTGATCAATATTATCGCTTTCGTGGAGCCGATGCGCCATTGTATCCGTTAATCTTAGATGGATACGCAGCTGGGGGCGAAAATGTTAAAGTAACTCAATTCGACGTTCCTCGAGCGCTAATGGATGTTGGCTTTACATTACAGTACCTAAGTAGCGATAAATATGAATTAATCCTCAATGAAGATGTAGTTTTGACGGGGAAAGTGGGCCAGTTGGTTGCTCATAATGGAATTTCACTATTTGTTCAGTCGTTCGATGCGTATCCAAATACGCGCTATACACTTTCACGGGTGACACGCTTAAAAGCGATTAATCAGCTTACAAATAACCTGATGGTATCCGAGAAGGGTAAACAATCAGGAATTTTGACCTTAGCGTATGAGAGTAAAGATGCTCAGTTTGCTGAAAACATCCTACAATCCATAGCAGAAACCTATGTTAGGAAAAATGTCAATCGCAGTGCTGCAGAAGCGAGTAAGAGTTTAGCTTTCTTAGAATTTCGATTACCCGAAATCGAAATAGAGCTCACAGCTGCTGAAACACGACTCAATGAATATCAAGTTAGTGCTGAGTCGGTTAATATTTTATCTGAAACAGAAGCGTTACTTACCCAAATGGTAGCTATTGAAGAGAAAATATCAGAATTACAATTGCAGGAAATTGACATTCAACGTCGTTTTACACCTACGCATCCAACTTATGTGGCATTTGTCTCTCAAATGGCTGAATTGCAAAACCGCAAACAAGGATATAACCAACAAATACGGTCCTTACCTAAAACTCAACAAGAATTACTTCGTCTTAGGCGTGATGTAGAAGTGAATACTCAGATTTACACACAGTTACTTAATTCAATACAAGAATTAAATATTCTTAAAGCCGGGACTGTCGGAAATGTTCGGATCATTGATGATGCGGTAGCTAATTTCTATCAAGCAGTAAAACCAAAGCGCGCATTAATTGTTGTGCTAGCCGCAATGCTCGGCGGGATGCTCGCAGTCATGTACGTTTTGGTACGTGCATTTATGCGAAAAGGGGTTGAAAACCCTCAGGAAATAGAAAACATGGGTTTACCTGTATTAGCAGCGATTCCGTTTTCGCCATTTCAAGAAGAGCTGTCTCTTATACACATCTGACGCTGCCGACGACTCCTTACGTGTAGA
>OJAZ01000187.1_pt1 | contig 34370 bp, 35 predicted proteins | sample 1589851 | NCBI WGS metagenome assembly OJAZ01 (sample SAMN05416792, study PRJEB24817) | seawater metagenome | isolation source: Sea water | place: Canada:Atlantic | collected 2013-07 | reverse complement strand
TATTAATAGTGGATAATGTGTGAAGAAATGGTGGTCGCTACTGTGGCTCGGTCGGAAAGACTTGAACCAGTGTGTGTCGTATTAATAGTGGATAATGTGTGAAGAAATGGTGGTCGCTACTGTGGCTCGGTCGGAAAGACTTGAACCAGTGTGTGTCGTATTAATAGTGGATAATGTGTGAAGAAATGGTGGTCGCTACTGGGCTTGAACCAGTGACCCTCGCCTTGTAAGGGCGATGCTCTCCCAACTGAGCTAAGCGACCGTATATCTTTAAACCTTGCTGCTGATGAGCAAGTGGAGCGTATTATAGGGAAGTTAAATTAGGAGTCAACCCAAAATCTAAAAAAACGCACTGTAGCCTTGATTTTAGTGTGTTTCGTATAAAATTCAGTCACTCGCTGCTCATTTTTCAACACTTACTGAAGCTGATAGGCTAAAAGGTTACAAATATGTGTATAAAATTAAGCTAAGATCTGCGGGTTACAGGCTAGCATGTGAAGTAATAGACTTCGAAATTATGGTGTATGATTGAGCTATTACAAGAATCATTTGAGGTAGTAAAATGGAGAGACTGTTTTCATATGGCACATTGCAGTTAGAGTCTGTGCAACTAGAAACGTCTGGTCGAAAACTTGTTGGTGAAAAGGATGCACTCATTGGATACATTCTTTCAGAAGTTAAAATAACCGACGAAACTGTTATAAAAGTAAGCGGTATGAATATTCATCCAATATTAAAATATACAGGTATAAGTTCTGATGTTGTTGAAGGAGCTGTATTTGAATTATCAGATCTAGAATTGTTTCAGGCTGATGAATACGAAGTAGATGAGTACGCACGTGTAGAAGGTGAATTTACATCCGGCAAGGCTGCTTGGATCTATGCTTGTGCAAAGGATAAAACAAATATTAATGGGTAGAAAATACTCCAGAATAAATTACTGCTCAAACCTGCGCTTGAAGTTCATGTTCTCGTTCCGCGTTGCAACACCTTTACATGAAAGCTTGCTGCGATGCTGCGGCCAGTTAGCAGGGCGTTATGTTCTTAATTTAGTTAATCAGAGGCCTTATTATTGAAAAACTCTAAAGATACAACTTTAACTCTAGCGACTTTTTTTACATTGGTTGTCGCTTTTTACTTTTTAGGGTATTGGTTAATTTATCGAATGGGCCAGGCGACACCATTAATGTTGTCAGTTGGCGCGGCTACATTGGTTACTTGCCTTTTGAGAAAGCGAAAATTATCGAGCCTAGGTTGGCAATGGGGCAAATGGAAGCATCAACGTACAAGCTATTTTTTGCCACTGATTATTGTGCTTATTTCCTATTTAATGATATGGGCGTGTGGCTTTGGTGAATTTTATAATGCTGAGTTTCTGTCTGAGCAAAAAGAAAGCTATAACTTAAGTCATTGGAATGATCTTTCTATATTTCTTTTTCATTTCGGATTGATTTCGACTATTAGTTTTATTGTCTCATTACCTTCTATTTTGGGCGAAGAGATTGGTTGGCGAGGCTTTCTAGTGCCAGAGCTTGCTAAAATGATGTCTTTTACTGGTGTTGGATTAGTAAGTGGATTTATTTGGGCATTATTTCACTGGCCTCTAATTATTTTAGGGTTATACGGTAATGACGTAACACCATTATATTACCAGCTGTTTGTGTTCTCCGTTTTTATAACTGCTACAGGGATAATTATGGCTTATTTTCGCATGAAAACTAATAGCCTTTGGCCTGCGGTTATTTATCATGCTAGTTCAAATATATTTATTCAAAAATTATTCACTCCGATTACCATAACAAACACAGACTCTGCTTGGTATATAGATGAGTTTGGTGCTGTTATGGCAATTGTAGCAACTTGTGTAGCGTTATATTTTTTAAGAAAAGGTAATGCTGAATTTAAGTTTGTCAGAACATAACAAGTCGTTTAAGCAGGACAAAAAATAGCTACTTTTTGGTCGCGCGTTCCTATTCATATACAACACAGTTACAGGGTTTTGTGTGTTTCAGTATAAAGCATGTTAATCATGGCCATAGTCTGTAAGTGCTTGGCTTTTATTTCATTATGTAATTTTGCTTGTTGTGCATGAATTTGTTGTTCATGTTGATGTTGTGGCATTTTATGTTCGTCTTCTGTTTTAAAGTTTTCGCTGGTGCGATCTTGTTCCGCATTTTTCATGCGTTCTTCATGTTTATGCTCTAGCTTGAGGTGTTTTTTTATCGCGTTTGTATGTTGATCAAGGATAGTTGCATGTTGCTTAATGGCTTTTTCAATATCGTGAAGCTTAGATAAAGCTTGTTGATGGTTTTTTTTCCATAACTTGATTTCATCTAGCCAAAAGGCATGCTCAGAATCCCATTGGGTATGCTGTTTATGTGCAGATAAATGAGACTCTGTTGTGGCTGCGTCAGCTTGTTCTCTCAGGTTTTTTGTGAATGCGATAAGCTCTGCGGTATTTGAATTAGCAATACTTTGAAACTTTTCCCATAGTGCACTGTTGATAAAATCCCACTCAAACAATATATGCTCTTTGTATGCTTGAGTCACACCGTCAAGGGCATCATTAAATAGATGTAAATTGTATTGTAATTCTTGGCTTGCTTGCTTAATGCTGTCTTTGCTTGCATCTGTGGCATCGGCGAGTTTTTCTTCTGCAGCATGAAATGCCTGCTGAATAGTTTTTCCTTCTTTTACCATAAACTCTTCGACGGCTTCTACCATTGCGTGATAGCTTGCTTTGATATCTGATTGTTGTTTGTTTGCTGTCATGATGAATTGCCTCTGTATAGTAAACATAAAATAATATGAATTGATTCAGAATAACGGTTACTTAGATTTCGCAATAATGCGCAACATCACAAATGCACAAAGCGATTGTTTTAGTTCACAGGAACAGATCTAATCTCATTAATCTTTAACTCAATTTCAGTGTGCAGTGAATTAGCCACCAAACAGCTTTTATCTGCCTTATGAAGCAACTTCTCGGCATTCTGTTTGTTTTCTGTTTCAGGGATCATCAATGTCACGTCTGTCACAACTTTTGTAAACTGAGTGACCCCGTCGACTCTATCGAGCGTCCCTTGAGAGTGACACTCGATGGACACCCAATCAAATTTTGACGCTCGAGCGATAGCTTTAAATGACAAGATAAAGCAACTCGATATTGATGCCATTAACATATCTTCTGGCGACCATTTGTCACCTGGTCCACCAAATTGTTGTGGCGCTGCCATTGTTAGATCAGGTAAGTTAGTTACGCTAACAACAAGATTGTCATCCGGTTTGGCGTTGGCGTTAACATGATATTGGTGCGGCATAGCTTGCATAAATAGATTTCCTTTAAAAACTGCATTTGCTTTCACCATTTCATTTTACGCTTGCAACGAATGTTTGTGTTGATCTCTGTCAATATTCATTTCATTCAATCACCTGACATTAAATGATGTTCAATCCATGCGCTTCTGATAAAATGCGCTTCAATTATTTTTATTACCTCATTTAGGAAGTCTCATGTCTGTCGTTACTCGATTTGCTCCTAGCCCAACTGGCTATCTTCACGTTGGCGGTGCACGTACTGCATTATATTCTTGGTTATTTGCTAAAAGCCAAGGTGGTCAATTTGTATTACGGATTGAAGATACGGATCTTGAGCGTTCGACCGATGAAGCCAAGCAAGCTATTTTAGATGGCATGACATGGTTAGGCTTAACTCATGATATCGGTCCTATTTACCAAACTGACCGTTTTGATCGTTACAAAGAGTTAGTGCAACAACTACTAGACGAAGGTAAAGCCTATAAATGCTTTATGAGTGTTGCAGAGTTAGATGCGATCCGAGAAGCCCAAGAAGCTGCGGGTGAAAAACCGCGTTATCCTGGTACATGGCGGGATCGAACGGATCACCCAGCCGATGCTCCGTATGTTGTACGTTTTAAAAATCCATTAGACGGCGACGTAGTGATCCATGATCATGTGCGCGGTGACATTACGATCAGCAATACGGAATTGGATGATTTAATTATCCTACGTACCGATGGTGCACCCACATATAACTTCTGTGTGGTCGTCGATGACTGGGATATGGGCATTACCCATGTTGTTCGTGGCGAAGATCACATCAATAATACCCCACGTCAAATCAATATCTTACATGCGTTAGGCGCACCTATCCCTGAATATGCCCATGTGTCTATGATCTTAGGTGATGATGGTAAAAAACTATCCAAACGTCATGGTGCGGTCAGTGTCATGCAATATCGTGATGAGGGTTTTTTACCTCACGCGGTATTAAATTACTTAGTTAGATTAGGTTGGTCACATGGTGACCAAGAGATTTTCAGTTTAGCTGAAATGATTGAACATTTTTCTTTGGATAATATCAGTAAATCTGCGTCTGCCTTTAATACCGAAAAACTAATTTGGTTAAACCAGCATTATATTAAGACGATGCCACCAGCTGAAGTCGGTGAGGCGTTAGCATGGCATTTTGCGCAAATGGGTATTAATACCGAACAGGGACCTGCATTAAGCGACGTAGTGACAATTCAAGCTGATCGCGTGAAAACATTAAAAGAAATGGCTGAGATAAGTACTTATTTTTATCAAGATTTTGCCGAGTTTGATGCCAATGCGGCCAAAAAACATTTACGTCCTGTAGCAAAAGAAGCGTTGTTGTTAGTAAAAGAAAATTTATTAGCCTTAACCGAGTGGACGTCAGAAAACATTCAAGCAGCGATCAATGCGACTGCTGAAACATTAGAAGTCGGTATGGGTAAAGTAGGGATGCCATTACGTGTTGCCAGTACTGGTTCAGGTAACTCACCGTCATTAGATGTGGCGTTAGTATTGCTTGATCAAGCGAAAATCGGTGAAAGAATCGACAAAGCGTTGGAATTTATAGCAAACAGAGAGAATTCCTAAAAAAACCGTTGACACTCAGCGGTGCCTTCCCTAGAATGCGCATCGCTGTCACGGAACTGAAGCACAACATGGTACTCCAGTTTTTAGATGGGGCCATAGCTCAGCTGGGAGAGCGCTTGCGTGGCACGCAAGAGGTCGGCGGTTCGATCCCGCCTGGCTCCACCATCATTTGTGTCAGCACCGCAAACATTATTTGTTTGCCCTAGGTTAGGTTAATCCTAACGGGAATGTAAAAGTTTCTGTCCCCTTCGTCTAGAGGCCTAGGACACCGCCCTTTCACGGCGGTAACAGGGGTTCGAATCCCCTAGGGGACGCCATATTAATGCTTAGCATTGCAAACAAGCCACCTTCGGGTGGCTTTTTTGTATGTTCAATTTATTAGAGTTGTCATGCACATCACACTTGCACCAATGGAAGGGGTCTTAGACCACTTAATGCGCGATATGCTTACCCAAATTGGTGGGTATGATTTATGTGTGACTGAATTTATTAGAATTGTAGATGCAAAGTTACCAGAACGCGTCTTTTATCGCTTTTGTCCTGAACTACATCAAGGCGGCTTCACTCCTAGTGGCACGCCGGTTAAAATCCAATTACTGGGTAACCACCCACAATATTTGGCTGAAAATGCACAGCTGGCGGTAGAGCTCGGCTCTCATGGGATTGATATTAATTTTGGCTGCCCGGCTAAAACTGTTAATAAATCGCGGGGCGGGGCGGTGTTATTGCAATACCCTGAAGAGCTATATGCGATTATAAAAGCTGTCAGAGAGGCTGTGCCTTCATCTATCGCTGTGACGGCTAAGATGCGTTTAGGCTTTGCTGACACAGAGTTGGCAATCGAAAATGCCGATGCCATTTATCAAGCCGGTGCCACTGAGCTGGCAATTCATGCCCGCACTAAATCTGATGGCTATCGTCCACCGGCATATTGGCCATGGATAGCTAAAATCAAACAGCATGTACCGATACCGATTATTGCCAATGGTGAAATTTGGACTGCGGCAGATGCACAATTATGCCAAAACCAATCTCAGTGTAATAATTTGATGTTGGGGCGAGGAGCGATAGCGTTACCTAACCTGGCTAATTGTATTAAACATAACGCCCAACCGATGCCTTGGGAAGACATGCTTGACTTATTAATCCAGTATTCAGCTTATGAAATTAAAGGGGTTAAAGGCTGCTATTATCCAAACCGTATTAAACAATGGTTTACCTATCTCAAACGTCAATATCCTCAAGCGAATGAAATGTTTGCACAAATACGTCGGTTAAATAACGCCAGTGAAATAGTCGATACACTTTCACAATAAAGCATTTTACCCCCAGCCTTGCACTTGAAGGTAAATTTAGTTAATTTATCCCGCTAACCCGTATTAACGAGTTTGCAATTCAATACTACAAGGAAATCCAAGGTGTATAACAAAAATAAACCGACCTGGATGTTAGCTGCTATTTCTACCGCCATGCTTTCAACATTAACGTTGAGTGCATGTTCGGATGATACTGATGCCAAGGCTAAATCCACAGCAACTTCTGAACATGTGGTCATTAATGCTGATCCATTCCCGTCTACGTATGAGCCCATCCCGGCTGTCGCGACATTAATCACCAATGCGACGATTATTGATGGTATTGGCGGCTTAAATACAGATTCGCAAATTTTATTACAAGATGGCAAAATCGTCGGTATAGGTGCTGATATTTCACTGCCCACTAAGTACATCGAAATTGATGGCACGGGTAAGTTTGTTACCCCCGGTATTATTGATACCCATAGTCACTTAGGCGTATATCCGTCCCCAGATACCCGATCGCATGCGGATGGCAATGAAATGACATCTCCGGTAACGGCTCAAGTCTGGGCTGAACATTCTGTGTGGCCACAAGATCCGGGCTTTCAACGTGCACTTGCTGGTGGAGTGACGTCATTACAAATTCTCCCTGGCTCTGCTAATTTATTTGGTGGACGTAGTGTTGTTTTAAAAAACCTACCTGATCGCTCCGTTCAAGACATGAAGTTTCCTAATGCCCCTTATGGTATCAAGATGGCGTGTGGTGAAAACCCTAAACGCGTTTATGGTAAAAAAGGTGGCCCATCTACGCGTATGGCGAATGTCGCAGGATATCGCAAAGCCTGGATTGGTGCCGCAGAATATAAAGCTAAGTGGGATCAGTATGAAGCGGATTTTGCTGCTGGCAAAGACACTAAGGCGCCGAAAAGGGACTTAAATAACGAAACCTTAAAAGGTGTGTTAGACGGTGACATTATCGTCCATATGCATTGTTACCGCGCTGATGAAATGGTGGTTATGATGGATGTGATGCAAGAATTTGATTATCAAATAGGCTCATTTCATCATGCGGTAGAAGGTTATAAAATTGCTGATAAACTCGCACAAAACAATGTTTGTGCGTCAATGTGGGCGGATTGGTGGGGCTTTAAACTTGAGGCCTATGATGGCATTCGCGAAAATGTCGCTATGGTGCATCAAGCTGGTGCGTGCGCAGTTGTGCATTCAGATAGTGATATAGGTATTCAACGACTCAACCAAGAAGCAGCTAAAGCTTGGTCTGATGGTCGTCGAGCAGGGATTGATATTTCCAAAGCGGATGCGTGGCAATGGTTAACGGCCAATGCGGCGAAATCCCTTGGGATTTTTGACCAAACAGGCTCACTAGAAGTGGGTAAAAATGCCGATGTGGTGTTATGGAGCGCCGATCCATTCTCTACTTATGCCCAAGCTGAAAAAGTATTTATCGATGGTGGACTGGCGTTTGATCGTACTGAACCCGATACGTGGCCGGTAAGTGATTTTGAATTAGGACAAATCGGTGAAGGAGATCACAAATGAAACGTTTATTAACGATGTTCACCCTAGTTGGTGTGGTAGGTGTATTAGGACTGAGTACGTCGGTCTTAGCGAGTCAATTTGCTATTGTAGGCGGTAAAGTGCATACCTTAACCGGTCAAGGAACACTAGCAGAAGCAACTGTGTTGATTAAAGACGGCAAGGTCGAACAAATTATTGCAGGCTCTACATCGCCAAGGGGATATGAGCGTATTGACGCGGCAGGAAAAGTGGTTACTCCCGGTTTTATTGGCGCATACACAGCATTAGGCTTAGTTGAAGTGGGTTTTTCTGCGGGACAAGTCGATTCCTCTACTACCAATCATCCGGTGACGACAATCGGCGCGGCGGTTGATGTATCTTATGGTATAAATGCAGATTCGACTTTGATCCCCATTACTCGGATGGAAGGCTTTACGACTGCCGTAACTGGGATTGAATCTTCTGATTACTTGTTTAAAGGACAAGGGGCGGTGATCCAATTAATGGATAACGACCCTTTACTCAAAGCCCGTGCGTTTATGGCGCTTAGCGTTAATAATGCTAGTGCAAGTGATACCGGTGGGACGCGTGGTACATTGTGGGTTGCACTAAAACAAGCCTTAAGTGAAGCCGAATATGCGATTGATACGGATTTATCGCCAACCCAACCTTGGTATGGCATGATTTCTCGTGCTGATGCAAAAGCCTTAGGGCATGTTGTTCAAGGGCATCAACCTCTGTTAATTAAAGCTGACCGTAAAGCTGATTTACTGCATATCATTGCTCTAAAGGAGGCGTTTAGCAACTTGAATGTCGCCATTATTTCAGGCTCGGATGCATGGCGAGTAGCGGATCAATTAGCGGCAGCGAACATTCCTGTCATTGTCAATCCTGAGTACAATTTACCCGGTGCGTTTGACACACTCGGCGCGACGTTAGCAAATGCAGGTCGTCTTGATAAAGCCGGCGTGAAAGTCGCAATCGGCATTGAAACTCATAATATTCGTTTAGCGACACAACATGCCGGTAATGCTGTCGCAAATGGAATGAGTTACGACGCAGCACTTGCATCATTGACCAAGAACGTGGCTGAAATCTTTGGGATAGATCAACAAGTAGGTTCTCTGGCACCAGGAATGCGAGCTGATGTAGTCGTCTGGTCGGGTGATCCATTAGAGGTGACAGAAGCTGCAGAGCATGTATTTATTGCTGGTGAACCGATTAAAATGCAATCGCGTCAGACCTTGTTGCGTGATCGCTATCTCAATCTGAAGCAAGACAAGCCGATGGTGTATACCAGACCATAGCATTGTGTTTGCAACCCATTAAGATGCAAGACATCAAAGCATGTGTGCAAGAAAAAATCGATGTTAATGGTTTGCTCAGCGCCGCGACTGTGTATCAGTTTTAACGCAACACCAATGGGATTATCCAATTGTCTAACATAAATTGTGCAATCAATGGTTGTGCCTCGGCAGTAGGATGGATCCCATCGTTTTGCATTAGTTCAGGTTGCAGCGCAATATCGGTTAAGAAAAAAGGCACTAGGGGAACTTGGCTTTCGGTTGCAACTTGGGAAAATGCATTCATAAACATATTATTATAACGTGCACCGTAATTGGTTGGGATTTGCATTTGCTGCACGGCCACTTGCGTCTTCGCTGCAAGGGTTTGTTTAATCATGTCACGCAAGTTAGTTTTAAGTTTTTTAATGCTATGCCCTTGCAAGCCGTCATTCCCGCCCAGCTCAATTAACACATCAGTAGGCTGATGTTGATGCAATAAACGTGTTAAACGCGCTAAACCGCCATCTGTTGTCTCTCCACTAATAGAGGCATTGATAATTTTTATCGTCGCCAAATCAGGGTTGTTATGTTGCGCTAACACATCTTGTAACAAACTTACCCATCCTTGTTCTTGAGTCAAGCCATACGCAGCACTTAAGCTATCGCCTAACACCAGTACAACTTTTCCTGCATGGCTGCTATTATCCATAGATTGTTGGTGCTCGGATAATTGATCTGAAGCGGCATGTAATTGCGTACAAATAACAATTAATGCGTAGCACAACAATCTTAAATATTGCGCTGAGGCGCGACACGCTTTAGATAATAAATTATTTAACAACACGGTGAACATTGCTCCATGATAAAAACCAAAGACCTTATTAAAACAGTTTCTACGAGTGAAGGCGAGCTGCAGATCCTTCAACCGGTTAATTTTTCAGTAGAAGCGGGGGAGTCCATCGCAATTATTGGCGCTTCAGGTTCGGGGAAATCAACATTGTTAGGGTTATTAGCGGGATTAGATACTGCCACATCTGGTGAAATTTGGTTAGATGGTGCACCGCTACACGATTTAGACGAAGAAGCGCGAGCACAATTGCGTGGCGAGAAAGTCGGGTTTATTTTTCAAAGCTTTATGCTTGTTCCGTCCTTAACTGCGCTCGAAAACATCATGTTACCTGCAGAAATCATTGGTTTGGATAATCCAAAAGCCAGAGCATTAGAAGTACTTAAACAAGTAGGCGTAGAGCATCGGGCAGGACATTACCCTAATCAACTTTCTGGAGGTGAGCAGCAACGTGTGGCGATTGCACGCGCGTTTATTACATCGCCTAAAATTTTGTTTGCCGATGAACCAACGGGTAATTTGGATGCACACAATTCGCATAACGTTGAGTCATTACTCTTTGATTTAAACAAACAATCCAACACGACATTGATTTTGGTTACTCATGATCCTGAATTAGCCAAAAAATGCGATCGTCAATTGGCGATGACCGCGGGTGAATTAGTTGAGGTGACGCCGAACCAGGACAACCTTGGATCGTCAAAGACCGAGCATCAAAATAACCCTGCATCACATGATCAGGAAGCATCAGTATGAGTAGTATGAGTTCTGTTAGAGCGAAAAATATGCCACGGCAACTTGCTTGGCGTTTGTTCAAACATGAGGCAAAACGAGGTGAACTGAGTATTATTTTATTTGCGATCATCTTATCGGTCGCAGCGGTGTTATCACTGTCGTTGTTTTCTGAGCGCTTACAAGGGGCGTTGACTGACCGTTCAGCGGAGTTTATTGCCGCGGATCGTCAACTATCAGCGCGTAACCCTATTGATCCAGCGTGGATCACCCAAGCGCAGACTTTTTCTTTAGCTACCGCAGAGCAAGTATCTACTCGTTCTATGGCATTTGCTAATGATGAATTGGCGTTAGTTGATTTACGTGCAGTATCTGACACATATCCGTTGAAAGGCAGTATTAAATTAGCCCCTGAATTATTTGCGACCGGCGCTGCTACGACGCAGATCCCTAAACGCGGTGAAGCTTGGATTGATTCTCGTTTATTTCAATTATTAGGACTGGTTATTGGGGACAACATCGAACTTGGTGATGCGACGTTTACGGTGACTCAGATTTTATCGGAGATCCCTGATGGTGGTTTCAGTGTGTTCAATGCTGATCCAATGGTGTTAATTAACCAACAAGATATTGCTGCAACTAATGTCACCGGACCTGGTAGCAGAGTAAACTACAAAGCGTATTTTACCGGGGAGAATAGTGATTTAGATGACTATTTTGATGCGTTATCTCCGCAATTAGACCGACAAATTCATCGCTGGTTGTCGGTGCAAGATGATACATCCCCGATTGGTGAATCAGTCGCACGCGCAGAACAGTTTTTCCTGTTAGCCTCATTGTTAGCGATTGTGCTGGCAGCAGTGGCGATTGGCGTTGCCGCACAACGTTATGCCCAACGCCATTTTGATCCCGTTGCGATCATGAAAACCTTAGGCGCAAGTACCAACACTATTCGCAAAGTGTATTTATATCAAATCTCGTTTATTGCAATCTTAGGGATCATGTTAGGCGCTGTCGTCGGGTTTGTACTGCAACAAATTGTGGTCAGTGCATTAGCTGATACGGTGGAAGTATCGTTACAAGTTTGGTATTGGCGGCCGCTGTTAATTGCAATTTTTACAGGCAGTGTGTGTGCCTTATTGTTCTGTTTATATCCATTATTAGGCCTTTTTTCAATCCCCCCATTACGGGTATTACGTCGCGATATATCTGCTACTTTTTCTTCTCGTGGTGGTCAATATATTACAGCGGGTGGTGCGATTTTATTATTGATGTGGGTGTACTCCCAAAACCTAAAAATCAGTCTGATTTTGTTTGTATCTGGCCTGATTTTAGTGGGGCTTTTATTGGGTGCGACATTCGGTTTAATTGCCTTAGGTCGGGTACTTGGAAAAGGTCGAATGGGTGCTTGGCAACTGGCATGGGCGCGGATTAAACGACGTAGTTTAGATAATTCAGTGCAACTGATTAGTTTTGCCCTAACCATAATGCTACTGCTAGTTGTACTGGTTATGCGTAACGATATTGTGCAGCAGTGGAGAGATCAATTACCTCAAGGAACAGCTAATTATTTCTTGGCGAATGTTACGCAAGAGCAACGTCCGAAACTAGTCGAGCATTTTGCCAAAAATGGTATTGATACAGATGGTTTATATCCAGTTTCTCGTGGACGTTTTGTTAAAGTAAATGATGAGCTCATTCGCACAGATATTACCAAAGAAGACGAAGATACGACCAATGAAACACGTCGCGGTTTAGGTCGTGAAGCCAACCTGACTTGGGACACTGTTTTACAGTCGGGTAATGAAATTATTGCAGGTCAATGGCATGACCAATGGACGCCGCAAAATTCCACATTACCCGAAGGAGTGTTTCCCGTTTCTATTGAGGAACGAGTGGGTGAGCGTATGCGGATCGGAATGGGCGATGAGTTAACGTTTAATATAGGCTCTGAAATCGTCACCGTACAAGTCACGAGTGTCAGAACCGTTAATTGGCAAACGATGCAACCGAATTTCTTTTTTGTGTTGCATCCAGAAGCGATGTCGCAGTTTAGAGCAAGTTATATTACGAGCTTTTATTTGCCTCCAGAGCGCAAACCTGAACTAACGAAGTTAATGGCACCTTTTGCCAGTGTGACGATGTTTGATGTTGACGCTCGTATAAACCAAGTACGCAGCATCATTGACCAAGTCTCTGCAGCCATTGAATTTATATTGGTGTTGGTCTTAGTGGCAGGCAGTTTGGTGTTAGTGGCTCAAGTCCAGGCTAGCATGGATGAACGCCAGCGAGAGCTTGCCATTTTGCGTACATTAGGTGCTAAAGGCATGATGATAAGACTGTCGGTTATTTATGAGTTTTTAATCATTGGATCAGTCGCCGGTTTTATGGCGGCATTAGCTAATGAAGTGAGCTTGTACTTGTTGCAAACCAATGTTTTTCAAATGCAAAGTAGTTTGCATTTAGAATATTGGGTTATCGCTCCGGTAACGGGTGCTGTTGTTGTTGGTTTATTGGGTGCTGCAAGTTGTTGGCGGTTATTATCAATGAATACCCAAGTCTTGCTACGAAAGATACTGTAAACCAGACATGCGTTGGTTTGTACTTTTAACACCTCAATCAATTTTTTAATAAGATGTTAGTTGAACAAGGAAGTTTCATAGATATATTAGGATTACTATCAGGTGTTTTTGCTCAAGTTTGGTATATCATACCTCTGTTACTTTTCGTTTCGATATTCAAGAGTCGATGGTTTAAAGGTATGTTCGGGGAATTCTTGGTAAACAGACTGCTGTCGCAGTTACCTGAGTCAGATAATACGTTAGTAAAAGATGTAACCTTACCCACAGTAGTGTCAGATGATAATAAAGTTTGATATTTTTTGAGGTCTTGAACGGCCCTTTTGAGGCAGTTTCCGGACGGTCAAAAATCTGTGGATTGCATCAATGTTTGATAAGCGCAAGATCAAGTCGTGTTATTGATTGAAGAAACTGGAATGTTTGGTGAATTAAGTATGTTCTCGTTAGCGGGCACTCAACACCTTGCATAAGCGGTTTGGCAGCGCTTTTCTGACAAATCTGTCTTCATGTATTTGTTATGTACGTTTATAAACATCAGATCTGTGGCCTACTTTTATTACCAAAACGGTTAGCTCTTGATCCTTGATCTCATAGACGATGCGGTAAAGTCCCTGACGTATACGATACAGTTCATTGCCACTGAGTTTTATTGCACCAACTCTTCTCGGATCCTGAGCAAGAGTATCGATCTTTGCTATTATTTTAATAACATCAGATTTAGGTATAGGCTTCAAATCTTTTTCAACTGATTTTTTAAACGTAACCTTATAGTTTCCCATCAGCTTCCAAACTGTTGATGAGTGTCTCATAACTTATTTCTGCTTCGTCAACTCTCGATCTAACCGCAGCTAAGTCCTCTTGGTCTTCGCGCATTAGCAAACGAACCGCTTCATCTATTAACTCAGAAACAGATGAATCCGTAGACGCAGCTCTCATTTTGAGTGCATTGTGTATTGCGGGTTCAAAATAGACCGTTGAACGTTTTGATAGTGTGCTCATTTAAGACTCCAACTGATATGATTAGTCACTATAACGTTGTAGCGTTAAAACATCAACACCAACTGAGTACATAACACCATATATAACCGGTTTGTGGTGCTCTTCCACAAATCTGGTTAATGTTTTTGTTAGCTGCCATCGATCTCAAAATAGACTCTTGGTAAATCTGAACCCCAAGATTGATTTTCGAAAGCCATCATTTTCTTAAAATCGAAACCTGAGATAACAAACTCTTCGTTACTTTTCCAAGAGAGCCTATAGCTTATTTGATCTGGCCTGCCTTTTAACCTGATTAATTGACCTGTCTTATTTATTGTAAAAGGCGATAAAGATTTATTATTGACCCGCTCAACGTACACCTGAGTTGAAGGGCTGCTAAAACCTCCACAGCCAGACAGTATTACATAGGCTCGATATTCTCCATTGGGTGAATATAGCTCTTCAACTTCGTCCCGCGAACATGCCGTAGCCATCAACATGCCGATTGAAGTTGCACTTACATACAATACTACGCACAACCAAAATATACCTGCACCTGTATTCCATAAAACTCTGAAAAATCCTTTCATGCAAAATTTCCTGTAGGCAGCTAACGCCCTCGTTAATGGGCAAAATATTGTTGGCTAAAATTGTTGAGGTACGAAACACAGCCAACTGTATTTTGTCCTGATTTAACAGCTTGTTATACGAATTTACCACTTACCGTTTTGACATGCAGTAATTAACTGACTTACGGTAATAGGGAGCTTCTTTGCTGCAATATGCTCGTCACGATATTTGATTTTACGATAAAGGTAGAAGAAGCCTTTAAAGCAAGGCTCACATCTAAAGTATTTATTAAAATGGAAATCTGTTAAATCAATTTTGAATTTATCGTGACACTGTTCAAATATTTCCCAAGCATCATCTCCATCGACTTTTAAATCACCTAACAGAGTCGAGTTGTCAGTGACCTTATCGAGAGAAACATTAGCTTCATTTGAAACTATTAACTTGATTTCATCATCCATAATAGAGATTCGTATAACAACTTATTATGCAGACCGCATGGTAACAACCAGACAGATTCATTTCACACAGCCCTCATACTTATTCAATTTCAATAGCTTACTATTTTTTCGATGATAATTTCTACAATTTTTTATGTGTTTACGATGCATATATAGTATACGCGCACGTCATTTCAAAAGAAGCATATTAAAAACAATAACCCAGAGTAATATCACAATTAAATAAGTGTTGTTACTATGCGCGCATAGTAACAACAGCATGAAAAACGGCGCTGAGCCAAGGTTCTATCTGAGCTACGTTGATTTTTGAGTTGTATTTAATGTAGATTACTATGACAGTCCTTCGTACGAACGGCCGTTTTTTAATTAAAATGGGGATGTTGGAATTGGATTTTTCAATACATTCGAATATTTGGGACAGTTTTTAAATTTTGTTCCGTCTCACCTTGCGAATGTCCGCTTGTGGATGTGCTCTGTCAGTCATTTTATACCAGTCTAGTTATAGTTTTACCGGATATTTGCGCACTTCATCAATTCGAGAAAATTGAGCAGGGTTATTAACGATTTAAGGGAATACGCTCAGTAGACCTTCATAAAACTCAAGTGCCGCACTAGTCCCAAAATGTGCTTCGCCGTATTCCAAAATGTCAGCGAGGTCCATTTCAGCGGCAAGTGTTAGCCTATAATTAGACATTTATGCGGCGCTTTTCTTTAAACTCCTGCAAAATTTGTTCAGCGGATTTGGTGGAATAGCCACTTTGCTCACCTACAATTAGCGCCTCTCTGATGACATTAATGTCTTCGTTTCGACGTTGCTCTTTGCGTATTAAATCTCTCAGTAATTCGCTATCACTAGCGTATTCGCCGTTTTTTAACTGACTTTGCATCCACTCATTTTGTTTATCAGTAACAGTGATGCTCTTCTTAATCATGCTCATAGTTCACCTAATAGCTTCATTGGTAGTATTTAATAGTATTATAAGTGGCATTTGTATTGCAATAAGATTCTCAACGTCTACGGTTAGACTTAATTCTGGATAATAATTATGTACCCACTTGCCGTTTATAAGAAAAAAGAGCCTTGGAATAAGGGAAAACTAGTTGGCCAAAAATTAGCTTTGAAACAAAAACAAATATGGGCAATTCGAATCAGGTTAGAAATTTCAGGAAACATAAGAGACTTAGCATTATTTAGTCTTGGCCTTGATAGCAAACTCCGAGGTTGTGATTTAGTGTCCTTGCGTGTCAGAGATATTGCGCTAGGAATGAATGTTCAGTCGCGAGCTGCTCTTCATTATAAAAGCAGATTCAGCAGAAAACTGGCAGGCCTGTTCAATTTGAAATTACTGAGCAGACCCGAGCAGCAATAGAAGCATTGATTCAAAAAGATGCGCTTGATAATTCCGACTATCTTTTCAAATCTCGTATCAAGGATTCACCGCATCTGTCTACGAGGCAATGTAGCCGTATTGTCGATGGGTGGATATACTCAATCGGATTAGAAGGTACGCACTAGAGATATCAGAGAGCATCGATATTTGATTTTTGCAGTTACCCTCCAACGGCGGCTTGTGGATGGCACTTGAAAGTCGAATAATTAAAAATAAAGGTATACAGTTTTGGGGTTGCTCATCTTTCCCTAAATGTAGGTTAGTGGAAGAATTCAACTAACAAACACCTCAAGGCGGATTCGCAACCTTCAAGCCGGTTACGTTACTCTCTTAGCGACATTAATGCTTCATCAATTTCATCATGGCTAAATGCGTAACCATGCTCTAATAACGCCTTAGGCACCACGTGCTGACCTGTTAATAACAAATCCGCAGATTCACCCATTAATATTTTTAAAGCTAATTTAGGCACTGTGAAGAGGCAAGGGCGGTGCAGACTGTTGGCATAAGCCTTCGAAAATACCGCGTTACTGACCGGATTAGGTGCAGTAAAATTAATTGAACCTTGCAGTGCCGGCGACACTAACACATGCGCCATTGCTTGTATCATGTCATCAATATGGATCCACGACATAATTTGCTGACCTGAACTAACCGGCCCACCTAACCCTAAACTAAAGGGCACTTTCATTTTGCCCAATGCACCACCTGTTGGTGATAACACAATACCGGTTCGAAGAAGACATACTCGGGTTAGTTCAGATTGTGCTTGAAGCGCAATTGATTCCCAGCGCTGACAAATTTCACGGGCAAACTCCTCATGATAATCAGAAAACTGTTCATCAATTGGTTGGATAGGTTGACTAGTATCCGCTTGGCGGCCATAAATACCAATCGCAGAACCACTTAAGAATACCTCTGGAGGCGCAGAACTTGCTTTGATTAGCTCGACAATACGTTCTGTGATATCCCAACGGCTATGACAAATACGCTGTTTTTGTTTGTCACTCCAGCGTTTATCAACAATGGCCTCACCGGCTAAATTAATCACCGCATCATAAGCATTCAGATCATTTAATAGGGTCAGATCCACTTTTTCTAAAACACCCTGTTGGATTTCATGATGAAAAGCTTGGTTTACCTTATCAGCTGAACGACTCACCACATGAAAAGTATGTAAATGTGCATAGTGCTTGATAAATGCTTGGCCAATCAAGCCTGTCGCGCCTGTGATTAAAATCTTCATCGAATGTTCGCCTTTTGCTCAACAATTAAAATTGTGGTTCTTTAGAACAAGAAATACTGAGACTGACTGAATCAGAAAAACGCAACGCATGTGGTTTATCTACTTCTACTTCTGCCCATGAAACCCAAGGGTGATCAGCGGCAAGTGCTAAAATATCAGATGTGAGTTTTTCGAGTAAATAAAAACGGTTATGCTCAACTAATCGAATAATTGCTTTTGTTACTGTCTTATAGTTAAGCGCATTTTCTACTTGATCTGATTCTGCTGCGCGTTGAGCGTCGTATTTGATGACAGCGTTGACAACGACATCTTGTTTATTTTGAATTTCATCATCGTTAAATCCAATGTACGTTCGTAAACGTAAGTTTTTTATACGAATTGTTGCTTCATTTAAAATCATTTAACAAATTCCTGTTATGATATGGCATATATTTGCATTGTTAGTAAGTAGTAATGCATCAAATTATTTTGCAGAGAATCTTATGGAACTAAAATCTTCTACCGCTAAAGCCTTTGTTATCACTGCTGCTGTTGTCGTGGTCTTAGCCGGTATCAAAGCGGCAAGTGCCATTATGGTCCCGTTTTTATTGTCGATATTTATCGCAATCGCATGTAGCCCACTAATTAATCTTGCGTCACGGTATAAAATCCCGCGTTGGCTATCAGTTACCTTAGTTATACTGTTAATAATCATTTTTGGTTTTATGTTGGCTGGATTAGTTGGTCAATCCTTAGGTGAGTTTCGACAAAACCTACCCAATTATCAAGCGCAATTGTCTGTTGAGTTGGCATGGGTGATCGAACAGTTAGCCAATTTAAATATTATTGTCGATAAAAATTTGTTTTTATCTTACTTTGATCCTGCGGTTGCGATGTCGGTTGCGACGAATTTTTTAAGTGGCATGGGCGGGGTATTATCCAACGTATTCTTGATTATCTTAACTGTGATTTTTATGTTGTTTGAAGCGGAAAGTATGCCGCGTCGGATCCACGTTGCATTAAGCGATCCAGGCATGAAAATGCATCACATCGACCGTTTTCTCAAGTCCGTCAATGACTATTTAGCGATTAAATCTTTAGTTAGCTTAGGGACTGGCGCATTTATCGGTGTGTGGTTATATGCGTTAGATGTTGACCATTTTATGTTGTGGGCCGTGTTAGCATTTTTACTTAATTTCATTCCTAATATAGGTTCGATTATCGCAGCAGTGCCAGCGGTATTGATCGCCTTTGTTGACCAAGGTTTAGCCACCGCGGGTTTGGCTGGGTTAGGCTTTGTCCTAGTCAATACCGTAATGGGCAATATGATTGAACCGCGTTTTATGGGGCGCGGTTTGGGTCTATCAACGTTAGTGGTCTTTTTATCGTTAATATTTTGGGGCTGGTTGTTAGGTTCAGTCGGGATGCTGTTATCTGTACCTTTAACCATGATTGTCAAAATAGCGATGGAATCTCGTGAAGAAACCATGTGGTTAGCGATTTTATTGTCCGGTGATGATTTGGATGAAACCTATATTCCAACGGATGATGAGACAGATAAAACCAATTTATTAGATGTTGATTTTACCGAAGAAAAATAGTGATTTACTTATTCGGTAAGCACACATTGATCGTTGTACCACTTGATTTTTTGTCTGAAGTCGACGAGTGAACTTCCAATGTTGCGCCATACATCTCAACTAAATCACTGACCGTGGCCAAGCCTATTCCGTGACCTTGATGGTAGGTGTCAAGTCGTTTACCACGAGTTAACATATCCGATTGCATTGCCTCAGGGATCCCCGGTCCATCATCACTAATGCTGATAATGTGCACTTGAGAGTTGATTCGTGAGTCAGCTTGGAGCGTGACCGTCACCTTAGACCGTGCTGCTTTACATGCATTATCCAATATATTACCAAATAACTCATACGCGTCAGTGGTGTCAATTGGATACATAAAGCCCGCAGGGATCGCGCTAAAATTAATACGCAATCCCTTATCACGATAAATTTTGTGCATGGAATCGATGATTTTTTGCAATAGCTCACACACATCAATGTGCTGTTGCCAACCCGCTTTCCCCAAGACCGAACGTGATAATTGCCGTTGGATGATTTGATCGATTTGTAAAATGGGTGCTTTGCTGGATTCGGGGATTGCCTCATCACCTTGAAGAACACTTAATGGCGTTTTAAGTGAATGTGCCAAATCTTGTAAAGCATGTTTAAATCTAGTGCGTTGTTGTGATTCTGAAAGCAATAGTGTATTAACACTATCTTTGACGGCATTGAGTTCTTTGGGGTAAGCCCCGCTTAAGGATACGACTCCATCTTGATTTGGAGTGCCTTTAGCAGCCTTACTGAGTTGAGAAACTAGATGTTTGACTGGACTCACCACTGACAATAAGCTCAGCAATAACAGCCCACTTATCAATAGGGCAACCCAAACACCATTGCGAAATAAGCTTTGATTAAACGTGGCCAACTCACGATGAAACGCCCCTTGGTCTTCAAGTAAATAAAATTTAATCGGGATAAATTGGTTTTCGCTTTCAAATTCAGCGGTAAAGGTAAACAAAAACGTATCAGGTAATGATGTTAATTCATCTGCAAATATCTGCTCACCCGTTTTTGCACTCGGATAGGTAAGTGGAGTCGGTTGTAGTGTGCTAGAGGTCGATTGCCATACCACAGTCTGATTCAGCACGATAAAGGCTTGGTAACCAGATTGAGGCATATTTAAGCGGTCATCAAATACATTAAATGGCATATTTATCTGGCTACCATCAATTTCAAACGTTGCGATTAAGGCATACGCCATTGATTCTAATTCAGTTTGTTTGGCTTTTAATAAACTGTCTTTGAATGCGGTTGAAACGGTAAAAGCCAGACTCGGCAATAACACGACAATGATAACCAGAATCGATAAGACGGTGCGAACGGTTAGAGAGAGACGACTTAGGCGGGAGAAAATAATCGGTATCCTCTACCACGTAAGGTTTCAATCGGTTTAAGGGTATTGTCTGGATCGAGTTTTTTTCGTAGGCGACCGACAAAAACTTCAATTACGTTGCTGTCTAAGTCAAAATCCTGATCATAAATGTGCTCAGTTAACTCTGTCTTAGACACCACTTTTTGTGGGTTGAGCATCAAATATTCCAATACCTTGTATTCATAAGCAGTCAGATCTAGTACTTCATCTGCCACTTTGACCCGTTGTTGAGTCATGTGTAAATGGATTGGACCACAACTCAGCTCGGCCGATGCATGACCCGAACTACGACGAATAAGCGCATTGACTCGTGCAAGTAATTCTTGTTGATGAAATGGTTTGGTTAGATAATCATCCGCTCCGGCGTCTAAGCCGAGGACTTTTTGTTCCCAGGTATCACGTGCGGTGAGGATAAGCACTGGCGTGGAAATGCCTTTAGCGCGTGCAAATTTAAGGACACTTACCCCATCTATTTTCGGTAATCCCAAATCTAATAAGATGGCATCATAGGTGTATTCGTTGAGTAAAAACTGTGCTTTTTCTCCGTCATCGGCTAAATCAACACTAAAGCCATGTGACTGTAATAACTGATCAAGTTGGATCAACAATTGACTGTCGTCTTCAACTAACAATATACGCATATACTAATCCTTGTCTTTTTTCGGCTGGGCTTTTTCCGATGTTTTAGGCATAACTTTGCCTGATTGTTTATTCACATTGACGGAAATAACACGACCTTTTTGATTCAGCATTTTGACGCGATAGTGTTCTTTATTTCGATCCACTTTTAATACTTTACCTTGAACCGATTGTTTGGCTTTTGCAATCGCTTGTTGTTGATTGACTTTAGGCTCTGCGTTGGTGGTAGATGTATTCGAATTAGCAGACTGAGCATAGGCTAGGGTGCTGCAGCCCAAGGAAAATCCAGCAACAAGTAATACGCCTTTTAGCGTTTTGGCTACTGACCAAGACATCAATGCTGTATAGCACTGCGATGGAGTGCTCAACCACTTAGGGTACATAGTATTTTTTCCTAATAAAAGGTGATTTAACCGATGCTCAATTATAATTTCTTTATCTGAATGCAGACTGAATTATTTTAATATTCTATGCTACAGTGGATTAAAATTCATTAAAAGGATAGTAAATGAAATTCAAAGTGATTGGCACTGTTTTTATTAGTGTTGCTGTACTTGCTGCGTGTGCACAAACTCCATCTCCCTCTCTAGGGCTTTCCCCATTAGCGCAATGGCAAGCGGGTACGTTTACCCCACAAACAGCATTAACGACGTCACCTCGGATCCAAGAAGGCGTCTTAGGCAATGGCTTACGCTATTTCATTATTCCTAATCAAACACCTAAAAATGAAGTCGTAGTGCGCATGCGTGTGGGCGTTGGTAGTATGTACGAAACACCTAATGACGCTGGGATTGCCCATTTTTTAGAGCACATGGCATTTAATGGTTCTACCAATGTGCCTGAAGGTGAAATGATTGCGATTTTAGAACGCTATGGTCTGAAGTTTGGCGCTGACACCAATGCGAGTACTGGATTTGAAGAAACCATTTATAAACTCGATTTACCCAATAATAATGTCGAGACCATTGATACGGCGTTATTTTTAATGCGCGAAACAGCCAGTAATTTAACGATTACGGATGATGCGGTCAGCGCTGAGATCCCTGTTGTTAAATCTGAATATGAGTCCCGCAACAACATCTATATGGATGCTTATAAAGCGTCGTTGCAAGAGTGGACGGATGGTCTTGAATATATCAATCGTTTTCCGATTGGTTCATTGGAGACAATTGCCCGGTTTTCTGCACCCGCCGTTCGCGACTTTTATGCGACGCATTATTTTCCTGCTAACACGCAGTTAATTATTGCTGGTGATATTGATGCTGATGACATGCAAGCCAAAATTGAAAAAGTATTTGCTGATTGGCAAAACGCACAAGCGCCGACTAAATTTGATGCTGGAATGCTCAATGTCAATGATAGTCTTGAGGTAGCTAGTTTTAGTGGCCCTAATTTACCCACACAAGTGAATCTTTTTTATGTCACACCTGAACAATTAACCCCTGATACGATCCTCAATCGCCGTAAAGATTTTGTAGAACAAATAGCTAATGGCATACTCAGTTATCGTTTAAACAGCTTGGTGCTAGCCGGAAATGCGCCGTTTGAAGGTGTGGGGAGCTCCCATAGTTTTACCTTTAATCAACTTGATCTAACCCAAGTCATTGCACAAACCCAGCCGGAGAAATGGGCCGAATCGTTAACCACTTTGGTGGTTGAGATCCGTAAAATCATGGAGTTTGGGATTTCAGAACAAGAGTTGATTCGTGAAGTCAAAGCAACGCGAAACGCATTAGTGACTGCTGCACAATCTGAAGCAACTATTCCTAGTGGCTCGCTGGCCAATGCGGTGTTGTCGAATATTCCACTTAATGGGGTGTTAAACGAGTCTTCACAATCCCTAGATATTTTTCAAGAACTGATGGCAACGTTCAGTGCTGAGGAAATAAATACGGTGTTACGCAGGCAATTTATGCGTGTTGAACCGACCATTTTTATGCAGTTTTCACAACAGGCTCAAGCGCTTCCTAGTACTGAGCAGATCATTGCGGTCTATCAGCAAGCGATGACGTTACCAATTCAAGCCAATGTCGAAAAAGAAGTGGCGAAGTTTGCCTACACTGAATTTGGTCAGCCAGGTACTGTCAAAGCGGAAAGCTATAATGAAGCTTACGATTATTATTCTTACACATTTACTAATGGCGTGCGCTTAAACGTAAAAAGTACGGATCTAGCACAAGAAAAGGTCCTCATAGATGTGTCTTATGGCGATGGCATCAAAACGCTGACTCGAGAGCAAGCCGGCATGCAGGATTTGTATAATTTCTATATCGTAGGCGGTTTGGGTAAACACTCAGTCAATGAACTGCGTGAATTACTGTCGGATAAAAATGTATCGTTGAATTTCAACGCTGATTTTAACAGTTACGGCGGGACGTTTAGCACCTCAAATGACACACTCAAGACACAGCTGCAATTGATTACCGCGTATATGACCGACCCTGGTTATAGTGACTCCGTACTGCCATTATTTAGAAAAAATGTAGAGCAGGGGGCAAAGCAACGCAAAAATACCATCGCAGCGGTAAAAAGCTACGAAGTGGTCAATGCCATTTATGGCAATGATTATCGGATTGGTTCAGCACCTACTGAGGCAATTTTACAACGTGATTTTACCGAGCTTAAACCGATTTTAGACCAAGCGTTACAACAAGGGCCGTTAATGGTAACAGTTGTTGGCGATGTGGACGTTACTGAAATTGTGGCAGAGGTTGCCGCTACGCTAGGTAGTCTTCCTATTCAAGTGGCGGCGCCTCAACATAATTGGTTAACGGATATCGCGTTACAAACGGGTTCTGAATTTACCCTATATCATGCCGGTAACCCTGAGAATGCTTCAGTGACACGATATTTTAAGACAACGGATAATCAAGATTTGACTAAAGCCTTACAATTGAAAATTTTAGGTGCAGTGGTGCAACTAAAAGTACAAGATGTGATCCGCGAACAATTAGGAGCTGCTTATTCGCCTTCAGCACGCGCGTTTGGTTCTAATTCGATTAAAGGCGATGGTATGTTGTTACTCGATACGTTGACAACACCAGACCAAATTACACTTGTGCAATCCACTTATGATGCATTAATTGCTGGGCTAAAAACGCCAGGTAATATTACTGCTGATGAAGTAAAACGGGCCATCGAGCCGATGCTCGCCAATTGGAAAACAGCGAAAGAGCAAAATTCGTTTTGGTTATCTCGTCTTAAAGTTATGCATACTCGTTCGGATAGTTTTGCACGTTTTGAAGCTCAACCAGCTATATATGCGCAGATCACGCCAGAAGTGTTGACCCGATTAGCGCGTGAGTATTTAACCGAGAAAAATAAAATTGAGGTGGTTGTGTTACCTGAAGTGGCGACTAAGCTCTAAGGTCGTAACAGATATGTTTACGCACAATACCAACCAACAGTGGGCTAGGCAGTGCGCCTAGTCCATATCAATTCTGCCACGTAATTGCTTTTGTAAGCCGTGCTTGGTTTTAGTATTAAGGCGTTTACGTACGGAAGAACGACTCGGTCGGGTCGCTTTACGCGGTAACTGCACGATACCGGCGTTGCGGATCAAGTGTACCAAGCGTTCAATCGCATCGCGTTTATTGGCTTCTTGGGTGCGATGATTCTGGGCTTTTAGTACTAGAATGCCTTCGTCTGTTATGCGCGAATCTTGTCTCTTTAATAATCCCTGCTTATACCTAAACGGCAAATTTGAAGCATGAATATTAAACTTTAAATGAATGGCAGAGGAAACTTTGTTCACATTTTGCCCGCCAGCACCTTGTGCACGCATGGCTTGCAATTCAATACTGCTATCGCTTAAATACACGCCTTCTTCAATAAAAATGTCCATTAATACTCAGTTCCTGTGGTGCCATGGTTCAACAAAAGTCAATAAAAAGTCAATAGTAAGGATAAAACGGTAAATAATCATTCAGTAAATCGTTACTTTGACGATAAATATCATAGCAAGATTTTTTGCATACTAAAGGAAAAAGGGATTTATCTTTCATGATCACTTTTAGCTTAAAAATAATTAGGTATTTTTATGACCCCCTTTCTTATCGCACCATCGAAAAAATCGCTATTGATTTCTCATACTCTTTGCTTGTCGTTATGTTTAATGATGCTCGCTACTCAAGCTTTTGCAAAAACTCCTGAAGACTACGCTAACATTCTCAATCAATCGGGTAAACAGCGTATGTTGACCCAAAAAATGTCCAAAGAAATGTTGTTTATTGCCAAAGGCATTAACACCACACAAAATCAGACAGCCTTAGCTCAAACAGTCGCATTATTTGATAAAACCTTGAATGGTTTAGTCAATGGTGACGCGAGCTTGAAACTACTCGCTGCAGATAGTAAAGCCATTATTAAAGTATTGGGGCGAGTCACTCAGTTATGGAAAGAATTTAAACCGCTCACGATTGCCGCAGCAGCTGGAGAGGTAGATATTGCTGAAATAGCAACCTTAAATCTCCCGTTATTAAAAAACAGTAATACTGTTGTTAGACTTTATGAAAAAGAAGCCCGCAAAGCGACAGGTAAAGCGAGTGGTATTGTTATTAATCTTGCGGGCAAGCAACGTATGTTGACCCAAAAAATGTCTAAAGAATCCATATTGATAGCATTAGGGCATGAGTCTTCTGAAAATCAAGCCAAATTGCGTTCAACGATTAGTCTATTTGACCGTACCTTAAAAGGATTAAAATCAGGTAATGCTGATCTTGAATTACCGAGTAATTCACAACCGCAAATCTTAGCTCAACTGGCCGTGGTCGAACAGCTCTGGGTAAAGCTGAAGCCTACTCTAGAAGGCATTTCTAGCGGAAAGGTCACTGATTCAGATTTACATGTGTTATTCAAAGCGAATTTACCTCTGCTTAAAGAGATGAACAAAGCTGTATCGCTATTTGAAAAAACTAGCGTATAACCATCTAGCCATTTTTAAGAGGTATCAATATGCAAGCTATGCAATCTTCATTCATGAATCAGATGTTGAGTAATTACTCGATTAAATATTTACTTAGACTATTGTTATTTATTACATTTATAGCATTGAGCGGCATAAGCGTATTTTCCGTGTGGCAATTATCATTGTTAAGTGATGACATTACCGAAAGCGTTGAAAGTTCCGACCAGATAAATCAATCAATGTTGACAGTTACAGCACGGACTTCTCAATCAGCTAAATTAGCAGAACATGTTTCAGAGGACATGCGTGACAAAGTCACTGATAATTTAACTATCAGCGCAGCCGATTTGAAACAAATCCAAAAGGGTTTATCTAATGCTGTAACTACATTTTCAGAAGTTATTGGCGAAAGTGATGGGGAGATAGATGCTGAATTATTATTGATCGACATTGAAGATGTTTATGAAGTACTGCGCCGTGAAATGTTACCGAGATTGCGCACTTTGACGCAAGAGTTAGAACAAACAGCAACAGTAGGTAAAGATGTTCAAGCCTCCGTAACGCAAATATCAGAACGTTTGAGTGATACGTTACAGAGTGCACAGCAAGTAACTGATTTAGCCAGTCATAGTATTGATGTTGCCAAGACTAATGTTTCAGGTGTCAATCAAACGATTACCTTTGTCAGCATCGCTGCGGTGAGTAGTATCGTCGCATTATTATTTATCATCGGGATGAGCAGTGCCATCTATGAGCCGATAGAACAGCTTAAAGAAATGCTCACAGATATTGCTAATGGTAATGGAGATTTAACCAAGCGCATGCGTTATGAAGCAAAAAATGAATTTGGGGAAATCTCAGGGTTATTTAATCAATTTGTCTCTAAACTGCAACGCACCGTGGCTGATGTTAAAACTAATGTTGCCGATATGGATCAACAGATTGTCGCCATGACCGAAGAAGCAAATCGTGCTACCAACGATATTTCCACGCAAAAAGAAGCGACAACCATGATTGCGACCTCGATGAATGAAATGGAAATGTCAGTACAAGAAGTGGCCAACAACTCCAAAGAAGCCGCCTCAGCAGCTAATGCGACTAGCCAGACAGCGAATGATGGGCAAGGTATTGTATTGGGTACGATTAAATCTATTGAGACGTTAGCGGGGGATGTAGGAAATGCAGCCGGAGTGATTACTCAATTAGAAGAAGACAGCACTGCGATGCGTAAGGTGACCGATACAATTGAAGGGATTGCAGAACAAACGAATTTGCTTGCACTGAATGCTGCAATTGAAGCGGCGAGAGCAGGTGAGCAAGGTCGAGGGTTTGCCGTAGTAGCAGATGAAGTGCGTGCGCTAGCTGGGCGGACACAAGAGTCGACGGTAGAAATACAAACCATGATTAACCGATTGCAAGAATCCACCAAAAATGCGGTTGAAAAAATGGAAACGAGTAAAAATGAAGCGTTGAAAGCTGTGAAATCGGCAGAAGAAGCCGGTAACTCGTTATCTAATATTACCAGTAGTGTGTCGCAAATTGATAATATGTCGATTCAAATTGCAACAGCATCAAGTCAGCAAAGTACGGTTGCTTCTGAAATAAATCGTAAAGTAAATAACATACAAGAGCTATCGTTAAAAACGGCGCAATCATCACATGAAATTCTTGAGTCAGCACAGATGTTGACCGAGCGTTCAGCGCATTTGAAAACGTTGATGAACCAGTTCCAAGTGTAGTTAAGGCTTAGATTAGACTTAATGACACGAACGAGCTACAGGAGAAACAAGCGCTATGCAGTAGTGAACTAGCGCTTGATATGAGAGGCCAAAAGTGTTGTCTTAAGTAGTGTTAAGGCAATACTTTTTTATAGGGTTTAACCGCCACTTTTGCATACACACCCGCTTCAATGTAGGGGTCAACATCTGCCCAAGCTTGCGCAGCAACTAATGAATCAAATTCTGCAATGATTAATGAACCTGTAAAACCAGCGGGACCAGGATCTGCTGAATCAATCGCAGGGTTCGGACCCGCGGCAAACAATTTCCCGTCAGCTTTGAGGGCTTCTAAACGCGCTATATGTGCCGGGCGAGCCGCTAAACGTGCGTCTAACGTCCCCGGTTTATCTTCTGCAACTATGCTATACCACATGGCTTATTTTCCTTATCTGGGACATGCCGGTTGCTATTATTTAGCAGTACCGGCTTTCATGTTATGGACGAATTCACCTAATGATTGCAACATTGTTGGGGTGTCATCTAGATATTTAGCTATGATATTTACTGTTGCTGAACCAGAAATAGCGCCAGCTGCACCTGATGCAATCGCATGTGCTACTTGTTCAGGTGTGGAAATACCAAAACCCAATAATGGTGGTGCAACTTTATATTTAGCTAATTTTTCAATCAGCTCACTTGCTGGTGTTTCTGCCGCTGTTTCAGCACCCGTCACACCTGCACGACCCAGTAAATACGTATAGCCACTAGATAACTTGCCTATCGCGGTGAGGGTTTCTTCAGTCGCATTAGGTGGCGCAATTAATATTTGATCAATTTCATAGGCCTTTGCCATATCAATGAAGCGTTGTGCTTCACGTAATGGTACGTCGGCGATTAAAATTGAATCCACACCACTGGCTTTGGCTTGGGCATAAAAATGTTCAATGCCACGCGCTAACACTAAGTTAGAGTATAGTAATAATCCAATCGGGATTTCTGGGTTATCATGACGGATTTGCGCAATAATTTCTAAACATTCACCCGGCGTATTGCCGTTATCTAAAGCGCGTATGCTTGCGGCTTGAATCGTTGGACCATCGGCAATGGGATCAGAATAAGGAAAGCCTAGTTCTAGTGCGTCGGCACCATTATCCACTAACGTTTGCACGATTTTAATGGACGTAGCACGGTCGGGATCACCAAGCATCACAAACGGAACAAACGCCCCTTCGTTTTTCGCGTCTAGTTGACTAAACATAGTTTCATAACGAGCCATTAAATATCATCTCCTAAAATGCTGGTCACGTGCGCTAAATCTTTATCGCCACGACCTGATAAATTCACCACGATAATGGTTTCTTCAGTTGCTTCATCCGCCATATTCAATGCATGTGCAATCGCGTGAGATGATTCAAGAGCCGGAATAATACCTTCTTTTCGTGCAAGTAATTTAAATGCATTCAATGCTTCATCATCCGTCGCTGCAACGTATTCTGCACGACCAATATCGGATAGGTAGGCATGTTGTGGTCCAACTGCTGGGTAATCTAATCCAGCTGATACAGAATAAGACTCTTCGATCTGGCCATCTTTATCTTGCATAATATAACTAAATGCACCGTGTAAAATACCTTTGCTGCCGGTACAAATAGTGGCTCCATGCTCATGAGTGTGTAGGCCTTTTCCTGCGGGCTCTACGCCAACTAAGCGAACTGAAGGCTCATCAATAAAATCAGCAAACATACCGATGGCATTTGAACCTCCACCGACACAAGCCACTACTGCATCAGGTAAACGACCTTCTTTTTCCATGATTTGCGCACGCGTTTCTTCACCAATCATACGGTGAAATTCACGTACGATGGTTGGGAACGGATGAGGCCCTGCTGCGGTGCCTAATAAATAGTGTGCTTTGTCATAATTAGCAGACCAATCACGCATGGCTTCATTAACGGCATCTTTTAACGTACCAGAACCGGCATGAACTGGAATCACTTCGGCACCCATTAAACGCATACGAAATACATTGGGTGATTGACGTTCGATGTCTTTGGCACCCATGTAAATGCGGGCTTTTAAGCCGAGCAATGCACATGCCAACGCAGTAGCAACACCATGTTGTCCAGCGCCAGTTTCGGCAATGACTTCGGTTTTACCCATACGTTTAGTGAGTAACGCTTGTCCTAAAACCTGATTGGTTTTGTGTGCGCCACCGTGTAATAAATCTTCACGTTTAAGATACAATTTAACTAGCGGATTGGACACTAAATTACGCGATAACGTCATCGCAGTAGGACGGCCCGCATAATCTTTGAGTAACCCCATGAATTCTTGTTGAAATTCCGGATCGGTTTGAGCATCGATAAATGCTTGTTCTAGTTGGTCTAATGCTGGGATCAATAACTCTGGTACATACATACCACCAAAATCGCCAAACTTACTTTCTAAATGGTTCATAATTTCTCACTCGATTAATAGGTGCGCAATTGTGAAAACAATTGAGTGATGTGTGAAAGTGATTTATCACCCGGTGCACTTTCGACACCTGAATTAACGTCTAGCAGACTAACGCCTGTAGCTAGCGCTTGTGTAATATTTTCTGGAGATAATCCGCCGGCCAAACCAATGCGAGATTTATCTTCAATATCGGCCAATATAGACCAATTAAACTGTTGTCCAGTGCCGCCTTTTTCAGTGTGACCAGCGCTGGTCACTTGGCAATCCAATAAGATCATATCAACATCTGTATATAACAAAGAAGGAAGTGCCTCGCTGACGCCTAAAGCTAGCCAAATTTGACAATATTCTGGGAGTTGACCGCGTAAACGCGTGATAAAATCTTGATCTTCATCGCCATGTAATTGCACTGCACATAATTGTAACTCTTTTACATACGCAACAATCGTCTCAATGGTTTCATTTACAAACACACCAACATAATTAAACGGTGCAACATCAACGATGTGTTGTGCTTGTGCTAATGTGACACTGCGCTTGGATTGTGCTGCAAAAATAAGTCCCATATAAGACACGGGTTGTTGACTAATCGCCAATGCTTGTTGTGCTTGAGTAATGCCGCAAATTTTGACAGTGCCGTAAGCTAATTGACGAACAGCACGAGTTAAATCATTTTGTCCCATCAAGGCACTGCCAACTAAAAAGCCATTGACGAGCGGCGCTAGTCGGGCGATATCAGCGCGGGTATAAATACCTGATTCAGATATCATTAAGCCGTTATGACCCAGTTCAGTGAGTAAAGGCACTAAGCGCTCGGTGGTCGCTAAATCAGTCGATAAATCGCGTAAATCACGGTTATTGATACCAATAATTTTAGCGCCTAAGGCAACGGCACGGTGTGCTTCTTCTTCGTTACTGACTTCGGTTAACACGTCCAAACTCAAGCTCTCAGCGCATTGGCTTAATTGCGTGTAAGTAGCGTCATCCAACACCGATAACATTAATAACACGGCGTCGGCTTGATAATAACGGGCTAAATATACTTGGTACTCATTAACAAAGAAGTCTTTGTTTAGTACCGGAATATCGACGTGACTAGTCACATAGGACAAGTACTCGTAGGTACCTTGAAAATATTTTTCATCCGTCAGCACGGATAAACACGCTGCGATCTCTTTATATGCCCCCAATATTTCATCTAAATCAAAAATGGGGCGAATTAAACCTTTAGAAGGTGAGGCTTTTTTACATTCTAAAATATAACCGGCATTCGGCTGGTTTAAAGCATCATAAAAACTTTTGGTTGATGGGGTTAACTGTTCTTTAAACGCAGTTAACGGAAAATCTGCTTCGCGTTTTGCGATTTCAATTCGTTTATCATCAACAATTTTAGCAAGGACGTTCTGCATCTTGGTTCCTATTTCTTAATTACTATTTTATATCTTACTGTTGACTAAGCTTTGCAGCTCGTTCAATTGTTGCTAATGGTTTACCTTGACTCATGGCTTCTTGCGCCATATCTGCACCGTCTTTAAATGATGCTGCTAGTCCAGATATATGTAATAGTGCACCTGCATTCATGGCAATCGCAGCTGTATGAGCAGGGGCTCCGCTACCGGCAAAAACGTTAGCAATAGCCTCTTTGTTTTCTTGGGGCGAGCCACCGACAATGGCGTCTAACGGATAGCTAGATAAGCCAAAATCACTTGGAGTCACTTCATATTCTGTTAGCTCTTCGCCATTAACTTGAACCACATGACTTGGACCGTGTAATGCAAACTCATCGAGACCTGAACCATGCACAACTAATACGTGTTGGTGGTCGAGTAACTGTAACGTATGGGCATATGGTAATAATAGTTCTGGCGTATATACACCCATGACGGAGTGGGTCGGTTTGGCTGGATTAGCCAAAGGACCTAAGACATTAAATAGGGTGCGCGTTTTGAGTGTCGTGCGGACATTCATCGCATGTTTAACGCCAGCATGATAAACCGGAGCAAATAAAAAGCACAGTTTGCTATCGTCTAAACACATTTTTGCTGTTGCCGGTGACATATCTAATTTCACGCCAAAGGCATTAAATAAATCCGCTGATCCAGACTGGCTAGACACACTACGATTACCGTGTTTTGCTACAGGTAAACCACAACTTGCGGCGACAACACTTGCAGCGCTAGATATATTAATGGTGTTATGACCATCGCCACCGGTACCTACAATATCCGCGAATGCGTAGTCAGGGCGGATAAATGGCGTAGCATGATTGACCATCGCTTGGGCCGCACCAGCGATTTCACTGGGTGTCTCACCTTTGATTTTTAATGCAATTAACAATGCGGTTAAATGAATGTCATCAAGGTTACCTTGCATGACTTCACCAAAAATAGCCGTAACTTGCGCCTGAGTTAAATCTTGTTGGCTGTATAAGCTTGTTAATGTTTCATTTATTGCATTCATCAATTGAGTTCCTTTTATTGTACAGCCCAGAGTGCAGTTATTGTGTTAACAAACTTTGCGCAACTAAAAATTCAATACTTTGTGTCAATAATTGACTCCCTTGATGGGTCAAAATTGACTCTGGGTGAAATTGAAAACCCAGCATACTATGTGCTTCATGATATACCGCCATCGGGATGTCATTGACCTGAGCTAACACGGATAAACACGCTGGTACCGATGAGGCCATTAAAGAATGATACCTTGCTACCGGTAAAGGCTGTGCAAAACCACTAAACATTTTATCACCACAGTGGGTTATGTCAGATGATTTACCATGCATGACGGCTTCTGCGCGCGATATTGTACCACCAAAATGCTCGACAATCGCTTGGTGTCCCAAACAAATCCCTAAAACAGGAAAGTGTCCGGATACTTTTTGTAACAGCTCCAACATGCAGCCTGCTTCATGTGGTGCACCAGGACCAGGTGATAACAAGAGTAATACGTTACGAGTCGCACTTAGATCGTTTAATACCTGCATTATGGTATCTGCATGCACGGTATTACGGTAAATGTGCATATCAATATCTAACGTGCGTAATTCGTCGACTAAGTTATACGTGAATGAATCGACATTATCGAGCATCACAACGGATAAGTTTTTCATCAGCTCGACTCCTGAAGTTGTTGACTGAGGATCACAGCTTTTATGACTGCTTGGGCTTTGGCACGCGTTTCATCGGCTTCACTTTGTGCCACTGAATCATACACTACACCGGCACCGGCTTGAACGTGGGCAATATTATGTTGCACAAATGCCGAACGGATCACGATACAAGAATCCATATTTCCTTGACCATCGATATAACCGACGGCACCGCCGTAACTGCCTCTGCGTTGTTGCTCTACTTGGCGGATCAGAGTGGCAGCGCTGACTTTCGGTGCCCCGACTAACGTACCCATATTTAAACACGCTTGATAGGCATGGAGTGCATCGAGGTCGGTTCTTAATTGACCTACAACGCGTGACACGAGATGCATCACATGCGAGTAACGGTCAACTTTGAGTAGTTCTTTGACATAACGTGTGCCGGGTTGAGAGACTCGAGCAACATCATTTCGAGCTAGATCTACCAGCATAATGTGTTCTGATTTTTCCTTTAAATCTTCACGTAAATTTAATTCAATTCGGCTATCTAAATCATTATCAATACTGCCATCTTGGCGTTTGCCTCGTGGACGAGTGCCGGCAATCGGGTATATTTCGACTTGGTTGGAGGTCGTGGTATATTTTAATGCCGATTCAGGGGATGCACCAAATAAAGCAAAGTCTGCATCTGTCTCTTATACACATCTGACGCTGCCGACGACTCCTTACGTGTAGA
>OJAZ01000177.1_pt1 | contig 35865 bp, 30 predicted proteins | sample 1589851 | NCBI WGS metagenome assembly OJAZ01 (sample SAMN05416792, study PRJEB24817) | seawater metagenome | isolation source: Sea water | place: Canada:Atlantic | collected 2013-07 | reverse complement strand
TACACGTAAGGAGTCGTCGGCAGCGTCAGATGTGTATAAGAGACAGCTTCAATAGAATCGTAATTGGCTAAATGATTTATGCTAACCGTAAAGTGGTTTGCGCGGTAGCCCCATGCAGCAACCCAAGCGGCATATTCACTTTCGCTGAGTAAATCTAAATACTCTTGATGACTAACTTTCCAGTGTGTACCTGAGTATAAAAAGCTATCAACATTGATATCTGCTTGGTCTATACCAGCAACCATTTTTTTGATGATTTCTTGAACACGTGGAGAAAATTCTTCTACTAATAGTTCACTAATAAATACTTTAGGTAAACTTGTATCGGCATGCTCAAAGTGCTTAGCATATAACTTTTTAGCTTCGAAGTGGTATTCGCCACCTTCTGTGTAGCCTAAGTTAAGTAAATGTGCTGAAATTTTTTCGATATTAACTTTCGCAATATTAAAGGTGCGGTAAGCAACGTGATCGTTGATCAGGTCGTCCCCGTTGCTTAAAAGTTGATGTACTTTACCTGCCGACGGAGTAACTTCTAAATAGTTTTGCCAAATGTTGTTAAATAAATCTTTAACCGGTGTCATGTCAATTTCCTAAATACTTAAATAAAATGAGTGTCAATATCCCATGCAGGCTGAGTGATATGTAAGGCTATTTAGTCAATCTTTCAATGGAGCATTGAAGATATATTTGGGACAGCAAGTTGAACAACCACTCAGAACTGGTGGCTATATTTGATCGATATTTTTGAAAAAGCTGGGACGGATCCCAGCTTTTTTTAATGGGCAGTAATGTTTCATTTCGATGCGTTTTTACTGGTTATTTAATGGTTAAACCAGGGCTTAACGCAGCGGGTAATGATACTTTTTCCGCTTCAACTGATGCTACAGGGTAAGCACAGTAATCAGCGGCATAAAATGCACTTGCTCTGTGGTTACCACTCGCGCCAATACCACCAAACGGTGCAGCACTACTAGCGCCAGTAATCGGCTTGTTCCAGTTTACAATGCCAGCACGAATACGACGGAAGAAGTGATTGTATAAGTCTTCGCTATCACTTAATAAGCCAGCCGATAAGCCGAATGAAGTATTATTTGCTTCATCGATCGCCGCGTCAAAATCAGTATAACGGTAAACTTTTAATAATGGACCAAAGTGTTCATCATCAGGCATTTCAGTAATATTTGTTACATCAATAATACCCGGAGAGATAAAACCTGTACCTTCTTCAAGGTGTTTCATCATAACAATTGATTCAGCGCCAAGGTCGAGTAGTTGTTGTTGTGCTGCAACTAAACCTAATGCGGCTTTTTCAGAAATCATTGAACCAATAAATGGTTGGTCTTCATCGTCAAAGTAGCCAATTTTGATGGCTTGTGTACTGGCAACAAGTTTAGCTAATATAGCATCGCCTTGTGGGCCTACTTCAATGAACAAGCGGCGAGCACAAGTACAACGTTGACCTGTCGTAATAAATGCAGATTGTAAAATGTCGTGTACTACGGCATCTATATCACTGACATCTTTGATCACTAATGGGTTATTTCCGCCCATTTCAAGTGCTAAAATTTTACCCGGTTGACCACCAAATTGTTCGTGTAAAAAGTGACCTGTTGTTGAGCTGCCCGTAAAGAACAAACCGTCAATTTGTGGATGGTTTGCCAATGCTTTACCCGTTTCAACTTCACCTTGAACCATGTTGATAACGCCAGCAGGTAAGCCAGCTTTTAACCAGAGTTTTAAGGTTTCTTCAGCAACCATAGGCGTTAATTCGCTTGGCTTGAATACCACGGTATTACCAGCAATAAGTGCAGGAACAATATGACCGTTTGGTAAATGACCAGGGAAATTATAAGGGCCGTAAACGGCAACAACACCATGAGGCTTATGACGAATAAATGCTTTAGCACCTGGCATAGGGTTTTCAACAGTGCCAGTACGCTCTTCGTTTGCGCGAACAGATATTGCTATTTTACCGACCATAGCGCCCACTTCTGTACGAGTTTCCCAAAGTGGTTTGCCGGTTTCAAGTGCAATAGTGGTAGCAAATGCTTCTTTGTGTTCAGTTAATAGCTCAGCAAATTTAACCGCAATCGCAATACGATCTTCAATCGGCGTGTTAGACCATGTTTCAAAGGCTGCGCGCGCTGCCATAACTGCTTCGCCAACTTGTGCTGGAGAGGCTGTTTTACCTTGCCAAATTACTTGATTTTTAGCTGGGTTTTTTGAAAAAATTTCATGGCCTAAACCTGCTGTCCATTGACCATTAATAAGTTGTATATTGTGTGACATGTTTATTTCCTCTGTGCGTATAGCGCTCATGAGTGTAATTATGAGTAATGTTTATGGTTAGTTTGAAACTAGGCGCACCCAGTCTCCTTCGTTAACCATTAATGCCTCGGCAACTGCTTGTGTTATCACCACTTGATTAGCGGTATCACGCAGTAATATCGGGGCTTGAGTTGCTCTAAAATCTGCAACCTTGTCATTACAAATGATATATTTATTGTCTTTTGCAACTTCGCCAATGATAACTTGACACTTTTTGCTCTCACGTACTGTTTTAACTGATGCTGTTTGTGTTTCTACCGTTGGGCCGGCATCAAAAATATCAACATAGCCACGACGTGAGAAACCTTCAGCTTCGAGTAATCTTAACGCCGGTACAGTTTTTGGATGTACCTTGTTAATAACTCGTTGTGCTTCTGGGCTTAACAAGTTGACGTAAATTGGGTATTTAGGCATTAATTCAGCGATAAATTCTTTTTTACCAATACCTGTTAGATAGTCAGCCGTAGGGAAGTCGAGCGAGAAAAAGTGCTCTTCTAGCCATTTCCAAAATGGTGAAGCACCATCTTCGTCTGAAACCCCACGCATTTCTGCGATAACTGTTTCTGAAAAACGTTCGGTATGCTCTGCCATAAATAGAAAGCGAAAACGTGATAAAAAACGCCCGTTACGATTCTTACGATGACTTTCACTCAAAAATAAAGTGCAAATTTCAGAGGCACCTGTGTAGTCATTACATAACGATAATGTTTCAACAGTATTGTATATATTAAGCTCACGAGAGCTGTGCACAACTTTACCTAAGTGGTAATGATAAAATGCATCATCCAAACCAACAGCCGCTTCAATACCACTGGTGCCGACAACAGCACCTGTTTTGGTATCTTCCATCACAAACAGGTAACCTTCATTACCGGGTTCAGTAACTGTGCTTTTGAAAGAAACCTCAGCGTGAGCAATACGTTTTTTCAGTAGCTTTTCGTTGACCGGCAGTGATGTAAAACCGTGTCCTGACTCCACAGCAATGCGATGCAGTGCATCATAATCACTACTTTGAATAGGGCGTATTATAATCATAGAAAACTCTCAATGAGACGCTCAAATACTATTATTGATCATAATATTTGAGCGCTATAATAATGGGTAACTTACTTAGTTAATTTAGCTACTGCTTTTTCAAAACGTGCTAAACCTTCAGCAATATCTTCATCAGGAATAACTAATGAAGGTGCAAAGCGTATAATGTTAGCACCGGCAACAAGTGTCATTACGCCTTCGTCCATCGCGGCATTTAAAAACTCTTTTGCTCTGCCTTGGTATGCGTCTGTTAATACAGCACCAATTAATAAACCTTTACCACGAATTTCACTAAAGACATTATATTTTGCGTTAATGGCATTTAAACCTGCAACATAAAGCTTAGCTTTGGCTTTAACACCGTTTAATACTTCTGGAGTATTTACGGTATCAAATGCGGCTTCTGCAACAGCACAAGCTAATGGGTTACCACCGTATGTACTACCGTGTGTGCCAACTTTAAGGTGTTTGGCGATATCTGTTGTTGTGATCATCGCGCCGATTGGAAATCCACCACCTAGTGCTTTAGCCGTGGTTAAAATATCAGGTGTAACACCTAAGCCCATGTAAGCATATAATTCGCCTAAACGACCAACGCCTGTTTGAACTTCATCAAATACTAGTAGTGCGTTATGTTGGTTACAAAGTTCACGAACACCTTTGGCAAATTCATCCGTAGGTGAAACGATTCCGCCTTCGCCTTGAAGTGGCTCCATTACAACGGCACAAGTTTTGTCAGACATAAGCGCTTTTAAGCTGTCTAGGTTGTTGTATTCAGCGTGATCTATATCACCAGGCTTAGGACCAAAACCATCAGAATAAGCCGCTTGACCACCTACAGTAACGGTGAAGAATGTACGACCGTGGAAACCTTGTTTAAATGCAATGATTTGAGATTTTTCAACGCCATAGTTTTCAAGTGCCCAACGACGCGCTAGCTTTAAAGCGCCTTCGTTTGCTTCAGCGCCTGAGTTAGCAAAGTAAACTTTATCAGCAAAAGTATTATCCGTTAATTTTTTTGCTAAACGTAATGCCGGCTCGTTGGTCATCACGTTTGATAAATGCCAAATTTTATTAGCTTGTTCTGTTAATGCGCCAACTAAAGCTGGGTGACAATGTCCTAAACAGTTAACGGCAATACCACCGGCAAAATCGATAAACTCACGATCTTGTTGATCCCAAACACGCGAACCTAGACCGCGAACAGGTATAACAGCAGATGGTGAATAGTTTGGCACCATAACATCATCAAATAACTCACGATTTACTGGGAAGTGGTTAGACATTGTAAATTCCTTATATATTTAGGATATGTAATCAATAATTGTGTAATAGCTTTGTAATAGCCAATGCTAGCAAAACTAAATGCATTAACGAGTGATGCATTATTTAAATGCACAACAAATTAAAATAGGCACGGATTATGACAGAAAAAACAGACAGTGTCTTGTCAAAGTGCGCTGAAGCCCTTGTAAAATAAAGGGTGTTCCGTTTTTATTCATTTTTCCTGCATAACTATATTTGCTGTGTTTTTACACTCTGTGGCTAGTTATTAGCGTTATATGTCACCTAAGCTGATCTGTAATTACTTATCGTGTTTCATAATTAATCAAAAATAATTTTTCGATTTGAGCATTTTTGGTAACTTTAATCGCTCATATTTGATAAATAGCGGCAGAATAAAGGAGATAGCGCTTTATATTAACAATAAATAGTTATTAATAATGAGCTGATAGTGAAACAAATATTAATTAAAAATGAGTTTGATGTGATCGATATCACTTTTCTTTAATAAGGCAATATCAGTTTTTGTCAGTCGACCAGCCATTAATAAAGTTTTGGCTTCTTCAGCACTAATAAGGTCTTCTTTTGCCAAGCTTCTAAACGCAACATAGGCTTTGGCTTTGGTAACTAATTTTGCAATTGGACACATGTTCTTAGTTTCTGTCGCGTAAGCAAGATCAAATAAAGGCTCAGTAATTTGTAAGCGATCAAAGCGCATAAGCTCGACCATATCAGCCGCTACCTTACTGCTGCGCTCGAGTAATTGTTCAAGCAATAAATCTGGTGCGGTATCAAGTGTTTGCAATATATCATGTAGCTTTTTATCTTTATTCTCGTATGAAGCACGTAAATCTTTATTGTAAAGCTCGCTGTAAGTATCTAAAAATCCGCGTGTTACGGCTAATAAACCTAAATTGCTAAGCATGCCTGCGGTAAACGCGGTGAATTCATCTAAGCCTTCTTCTTTCGCTAATCGCTGAGAAGCAAGCGCAATAGATAGGCTATCGTTCCATAATTTGCGTTTCATTAATGGGTAAGGAGATGTGCTTGTTGGCAACCAATGCTTTAGCATAAATGTAGGCATAACCAATTTTAGGTTGTCTAACCCGACATAGCTTAAGGCTAAGCTCGGCTCAGTAACCTGTATGTCTGAGCGTTTTCGATATTGAGGTTTGTTGACTAAATTAATTAAGTCGTTACATAGCCAAGGGAGTGATTTAGCTAATGGCGTGATGCGATTAATACTGGCTGCTTTTACCGCTAATATTTCCATGATTGAAGGGGCGGCATCTTCAATTTTTAGCACGTTCGTGTAGAGATTTTCTTTGTTATCGAACACTTTGTTGACTTGAGTATTAACACGCTTAAAAAATTTATTTTTAACTTGTGCTTTAAAGTGCTCTGCACCGTGTGCTTGAATAATTTTGTTTTTGTTGGTTTCTTCTTCTACTGCTAGCAACTCACGTCGGCGATTAAATTGCTCACTGTTTTGATGCTTAGTCATATTAATTTTACCGTTTTTTTGATTGGCAAAATCTTTACTTATCGCAAGGCTTAGTACGCGACTGTAGATAGGGAGAACTAATTTGTTATTTTCAAATATTTGCATCAGAACTTCATTGTTAGTTTTTGTTAATAATCTAAAAATTCGAAGGTTAGTTAAGTTATCGACCTATTGGTGTATATCATTAGGCGAAATTTTATCATCTATTTGATCAGCGTATTGGTCAATAAAATTTTGCAATAATTGATGGCCTTGTTCTGTTAACACCGATTCTGGATGAAATTGCACACTCGCAATAGCTAATGTTTTGTGTCGTAAAGCCATTATTTCTTGTTGATTGTTTTCAGTTACCCAAGCGGTTATTTCTAGCACATCAGGTAAAGAATGTTTATCAACAATTAAGGAATGATATCGAGTAACTGTTAATGGCTGTTTTAACGCGCTAAATAACCCTTGTTCATTATGACTGATGAGACTAGTTTTTCCGTGCATTACTTTATTTGCTTTAATAACTTTAGCACCAAAGTGCTGGGCAATACATTGATGACCTAAGCAAACACCCAGTATGGCAATGCGGCCTTTAAATTTTTCGATGATTGCCAGTGACAAACCCGCCGCATTTGGATCACAAGGACCAGGTGAAATCACAATATATTGTGGTGCCAATGACTCAATTTCAGCTAAGCTGATTTCATCATTTCGACAAACTTTGACATCTTGCCCTAATGCCTGAAAATAATGTACTAAGTTAAACGTAAAAGAGTCGTAATTGTCGATCATTAATAACAAAAAAATACCTGCGTAAAACTGAATCGTAAACGGGCGTTATTCTAATCTTTTATTGGAAGCCATTCTACCTTTAGCTTAGTTTTGCCCGTAACCGCTCTATTTAAGGTCTTGATTTAGGTATTCATAAGAAATTAAAGGCAGAACTTTTGGTAAAATGCTTTTAATTGTTGCTGAGCTTGTTGGTTGCTAATAACAGTGAAAGATACTTTTTCGCCCGGGCGCATTTGGCTTAATCGAAATAAATCTGTTTGCATTACGGTGCAAAGTACTGGATAGCCGCCCATGGTTTGTCGCTCTTTCATTAATATGATGGGTTGTTCGTTGTCAGGAAACTGCACCATGCCAAAAGTTACAGGCATTGATAATAAACAACGGTTACGTAACTGCTCTGAAAGAATTTTTTCGTTGGCTAACTTAGCGGGTGATGTTTGTGAATGCACTACACTAAGCCGATATCCCATGCGGTTACTATCAGGTGAAATATGATATTCAGTGTTTAAAAATTGTTGTTGTTGCTTATGGCTCATTTGAGAAAATAACTTACTGGGCATAATGCGTAAAGTGAGATCTTTCTGCGCGTAAAATTGAGCCGGCGCTTTAGTTGGCTTGTTTGCTGCTAAGGCTTTAGTTGTTTTTACTGCAGACTGAGTTAATAGCTTACTTTGTGCTGGAAAGAACAACTTACTGCTCATTGTTAACTTTTTAGCGGTAAAACCTAAGGCCATTTCATTGATGGTTTGAGAAAAGCTCCCTAACCAAGGTTGTTGTGCTTCTTGGCAGGTAAAGCCACCGAATACCGCTATATAAGTATACAAACCGGTTTTGGGCATAGCCAAATCAAGAATGTCGCCAGCTTGCAATAGATAGCATTGCCAGTGAGTAATCCGTACATTATTGATTTTAGCTTGGCAGTCCGCACCGGTTATCGCCAATATACAGGCTGCTTTGGCTTCAAAGCTTATTTGCCCAAGGGTAATTTCTATTGCGGCACAATGGCTTTGTTTATTTTCGTTTTTTACTTTAATGCCATTGGCTGATAACGCTTCGGCAATGATTTTATTCGCACTTAAAAATGCGAATTCATCGGCGGCGCCGCTAGCACTGAACCCTAAGTGTTGTGCATTAAGTCGACCAAGATCTTGAATGCTTGCCTGACCATTAATACTGATTACTTCAAGGTGATTTTGGCTCATGCTTTTACACCTTTTTGTAGCGCTATAAATTCAGCTTTAGTGATGGCATAAAATTTTACATTTTGTCCAACGTTTATGGTGGCATTAAATTGGCCATTTTTACTTTCATACATAGGCAGCGGCGTTTGGCCAATAATGTGCCAGCCGCCAGGGCTCTCTATCGGATAAATTGCACTTTGCTGTTCAGCAATAGCAACCGCACCTTGTGGTACTTTCAAACGAGGAGAGGATTTTCGCGGTAAATGTAAAGTTTGAGGTAAGCTCGCTAAATAACAAAAACCGGGGGTAAAACCCAAAGCAAACCCATGGTAGATATTAGCGCTATGTTGTTTAATAACGTCATCCATCGACATATTGCAACGTTGCGCTACCTCAGCTAAATCCCACTGTTGGTCAATGTCATAGTAAACCGGAATGTTGATGCAGTTTGTATTGTTATCTTTTTGCTCACCACTATTATCATGGTCTTCACTAATGGGATGATCTTTAACAATGGTTTTAATTTTGTTAATAAGTTGCGAGCTGTCAGTTAATAGTGGGTTGAAATAAACCATTAAACAATGATAACTCGCCACGGTTTCTATGATCAACGCGTCCAATTTCTGCACAAGAACTTTTTGCAATGCGATAATTTGGTTGTGTTGTGTTAGTGATATTTTGGCTTGCCAACTCAGTAATAAAGCGTTTTCGGCGACTATTTCAAAGGCAATAGTCTTGTTATCGCTGCCGTATTCGCTGTGGCTATTTTGTAGGTGATTCACTTTAGTCATACTTAGCCTTTGGCGACTGTTTGTGTATCAATGGTTGATCGCAAAGCTTTAATCATAGCCAAAGCATTGGGCGTATCACCATGAACACATAAAGCATCAATGTGAAGTTGTAGGGGTTTTTGGCTAACACTGAGTAAAGGCTGATGATTAAGTAGTGCTTGGCAGCGTTTAACAACTGCGTGATTATCACTTAAAACTGCGCCGGTTTCGGTGCGAGGCACTAACAAACCGTTATCTAAATAGGCGCGATCAGCAAAGGCTTCATAATAGAGCGCAATATGATGTTTTTTTGCTATGTGATCAAATTTCTCGCTGTCACTTACCGCTTGTATCATCAGTGATAAGGGTTTATTTCGGCTTTGATTTAACTGTGATATAGCGAAACAAATATCTTCAAATAAAACGGTGTTTTTCATCATGTCGTTATAGAGTGCGCCATGCGGTTTAACATAATCAAGTTCGGCATTTTCGACCGAGCAAAGTGCTTGCAAAGCCCCTACTTGATATTGCACATTAGCGATTAATTCACTACTCGATAATTGCATGGTCTTTCGGCCAAAGTTTTCTATATCGGGATAACTGGGGTGAGCGCCAATGATTACGTTATATTGCTTGGCAAGTTTAATGGTTTTTTTAATCGTCAGTGGATTAGAACCATGAAAACCACAAGCGATATTTGCCATATCAATCAATGGCATAATATCGGCATCGTTGTTCTCTTTAAACTCACCTAAATCACAGTTTAACTTCATTGTTTATGCCTTCTTTAATCTTCACTTATGTGACGACGTTGTCGTTGTGGATGACTAATAACAACATCGGTAAGTGGCGTACAACTGCAACTTAATACATAACCTTGCTGTTGCTCTTCGTCGGACAAACCATCTTGACAAATTTGCTCTACTTCACCTTGTTCTAGTTTTACTTTGCAACTACCGCACATACCGGCCCGACATGAATACGGTAGTATTAAGCCAGCGTCTTCACCTTGTTCAAGCAATGTTTGAATGTTATTGCCCGTAATAGTTTTATTAAAACTACTAAATGTTAGTACCGGTTTGCTTGTTTTTACGCTCAAGTTAGTCTCCTGGTTGGCTGAGGTCGTCGCCTCTTTATCTGAGGAATTGTTCGTTAGTTTGTTTTTAATGTTGAATATCGGGCTTGCTTGAGTGTTTAACACTTCAACTTTATCACCACATTTAATCTGACCCTGATTAAGCGCAACTAAATTTTGCCCAAATAAAATATCGCCATTAGCCAACTGACGGTAGTGTTTTAGTGTTTTTAAAGGCTCTTGCTGGGCATGCTTTTCAGCAGTTTCAGGATTAATGGTGGTAAAAATACAACGGGTGCAAGGTTTAGTTATTTCAAACTCTACTTCGCCAATACGAATATGTTGCCATGTATCTTCAGCGAATGCGTCACAGTTATTCACCACGATATTAGGTCTAAATTGTGCCATGGAAATAGGGTTGGTGTTGGGCTTATATTGATCATTTAAGCTATCAAGCGATGCTTGTGAAATCAGCAATAAAGGGTAGCCGTCTGCAAAGCCAACTTGACTGCTTTTATTTTTAACAAAACGCTGAGAGTCAGCGCCAAAAAAAAGTAACTGGCAAGGTTGATTGAGGTAGCGACTAAACCATTGATTAATATTATCACGACATTGTTGAGCATTAATGGTGTCTTGCCATATATTCACGGCAACATAATGTTGGCTAAGCTGGCGATAGTCAATCAACAAGGTTGGCATGTCAGGCGCAGTAATAATAATACCCGTTGAGGTTAAATTCGCCTGAATTAAACACAAACTTGGCTGCGTGCGTGCGGTGAAAAATTCACCTTGCTCGCTTGCAACCACAAAACGACGGTCAAAGGCTAAACCGTGCTCTTCAACCCAGCTGTTTGATAACTCAATACCCGCGCTAGACTTAATAGGATAAACATAGATATTTTGCAGAATAGCTTGGCTCATTAATTCTCTCTACAACTAATTAGGGTGATACCAATGAACTTAATAATGACAAGTAAGCCCTTCATATTTCGGTAAGTAATAATCCTCTTGATAGTGGGCAAAATGCATTGATTTTGCAATATGTATTTTTGCTAGATTAAGGTATATTGAGCCCATTGTGATTTAAACCTTAGCTCGAACTAGCATACGTTGTGTTAGAGCTAACAAAATGGGCTTTTATGCATCTTCATATATTAGGCATTTGCGGTACTTTTATGGGCGGTATTGCCGCCATTGCTAAACAAATGGGTTTTCGCGTTTCAGGCTGCGACGCCAATGTTTATCCGCCAATGAGCACTCAACTTGAACAACTGGGTATTGAATTAAAATCAGGGTATTTAGTTGAACACCTAGCGGATGAACCCGACTTAGTGATTGTGGGTAACGCCATGGCGCGCGGTAATCCTATGGTTGAATATATACTCGATCGAAAAATTGCATATACCTCTGGACCACAATGGTTATTAGATAATGTGTTGAAAGATCGCTGGGTACTGGCTGTTTCAGGTACGCACGGCAAAACCACAACTAGTTCGATGCTCACTTGGATACTGCAATATGCAGGTATGGAGCCGGGTTTTTTGATTGGTGGTGTGCCGCAAAACTTTGATTGTTCTGCTCGCTTAGGTAATGCGCCTTTTTTTGTTATCGAAGCTGATGAATACGACACGGCATTTTTTGATAAGCGCTCTAAATTTGTGCACTACCGTCCTAATACTTTAGTGATTAATAACATGGAATTTGACCATGCCGATATTTTTAATGATATCAGCGATATTCAACGTCAATTTCATCATCTTATACGTATGGTGCCGAGTAATGGGTTAGTGTTGTCACCTAAAAATGAGTTAGCTATTACTGAAACATTAGCCATGGGGTGTTGGACACCTACTGAATTTAGTGTTGACGAAGCACATAAATCCTCTGGTTGGCATGCTGAAAAATGTATCGCTGATGGCAGTGAGTTTATTGTGAGCTTTGAAGGTGTAAAGCAAGGGCAAGTTAAGTGGGCACTTATTGGCGACTTTAATATCGACAATGGTTTAATGGCTATTGCAGCGGCGCGTCATGCGGGCGTGACAACCGCTGTAGCTATTGAAGCACTCGCTAGTTTTGTTAACACCAAGCGCCGATTAGAGCTTAAAGGTGAAGTGAATCAGGTAAGAGTGTTTGACGATTTTGCTCATCATCCTACGGCTATTTCTAAAACGCTGGCAGGTTTACGGGCAAATGTTGGTCATAAACGTGTCATCGCGATTTTAGAACCAAGATCAAATACCATGAAATCAGGTGTGCATAAAGACACGCTAGCAAACTCACTGGCTGATGCGGATATGGTCTTTGTTTATCAAGCCGAGCAAGTACAATGGTCGGTTGAGGCATTAATTACTGATTGTAAGCAACCTTGTTTTGTTGGTGAAAATATTGATCAAATGGTGAGCGATATTGTGGCAAAAACCACAAAAGGTGATACGTTAGTCGTGATGAGCAATGGCGGTTTTGGCGGTATTCATGAAAAACTGTTATCCGCGCTTTCTCAGTTATAATAACCAATAAAATAAAGATTCATGAGTGATCAATTCATTCATGTATTGAGTATAGATACAGTTAATTAACGTTACCCTTAAGGTGCATGTGTGCAAAATAAAGCAACCACAATTAATAATAGTAGTGAATTTAATCAGAAAATAACCTTAGCGATCACTGGAGCTTCAGGTTCGGCTTATGCGTTGCGATTATTAGAATGTTTAGTCGCGGCAAACTATCAAGTATATTTACTGTGCTCAAGTGCTGCTCGTGTGGTTTTTGATACTGAAGTTGGTTTAAAACTACCAAGTTCGCCCGATGCTGCTAGTCAGTTTTTTACTGAAAGATTTAATGCGAAGCCTGAGCAAATTATTGTTTTTGGTAAAGAACAGTGGTTTTCTCCGGTAGCCTCAGGCTCTGCTGCGCCAAAAACTATGGTGGTTTGTCCTTGTTCTACCGGCACACTTGCTGCCATTAGCCAAGGTATGAGTGACAACCTGATTGAGCGCGCTGCTGATGTCGTGATTAAAGAACGTGGGCAATTAATTTTAGTGCCGCGTGAAACGCCTTTTTCAACCATACATTTACAAAACATGTTGTCGTTATCACAAATGGGCGTAACCATTATGCCTGCCTGTCCTGGTTTTTATCATCAGCCTGAGTCGATAAATGACCTGATTGATTTTATGGTGGGCCGAATGCTCGACCATTTAAATATTGAGCAGTCAATTATGCCGCGTTGGGGTTATCAGTCAGCCAAACAAAGTAAATAAAGTAAGTAAATAAAGCGCATACCAGATTTGCCTGGCAGGCTTACTAAGCTGTTATGAATTTTATTGAAATGAGTATTACAGACCTATTGTATTCAATTGATATTAATAGGCCTGCGTAGTTAGCTTTAGCTATATTGTTATAAATTTATAATGCTAAATTAAGTCTTTAAAGTAGCGAGCTTTACGTAAAGGTTTAACTTAGCAGGGCATTATTCAGCGTTTGCTGTAGCTTTGCCTTTTGCTTTTAGAATTTTAATATCTACTCCATCAAGCAATAACATCACATCAGCCAATAACCTTTTAAGTTCAGTCACTTCAGTGGGGATGCTTTTCTTTATTTTTTGCACATAGGCTATAGCTTCACGATTTTGAATAACTTCTAATAAAATTTTTAGTGTTTCTGTATCGTTTGGGTCAATTTTGGGCAACTTTTTTTCACTAGCAGCATTGTAGAGGGCGTAGGTGGTAATTAAGTTTGCTTGTGCTTCTTCTAGTCTTTTCATAAAAATCAGTCCTTGTTTTTATTGTTATATAACCGCTACTTTTTAACATGCAAATAGCAGGAAGTTGAGAACAGTTATAGCGTTTATCTACCATACTGAAAAATATAAAAATTGTCTATTTTTTCTGCATAACATCGACATAGTAATAGCGATTAACTTAGGTCTATGTAACGGGTGTTGAACGGCAAATAGCGACTATTTGTCGCATTCGACTTAAGTTTTTAAGAATGATGTGTTGTAGTAAGGTAATAACAATAATTTATATAGCTGATTAGGTTAAATATATGTCTAGATTTACTACTCGTATTACTTCACTTGCACTTAGCATTGCCCTGGTAACAGGTGTAACTCATCAAGCTTTTGCTGAAGAAAATACAGCAAAAATACCCGAAAAGGCCAAAACTGAAAAATGGTTAGTTAATAGCCCGCAAGGCAAATTTACCACTGCCAATATTGATGTTCGCCAAGGTACTTGGATGAATGTTGATATTAGCCCTGACGGAAAAACGTTAGCATTTGATTTACTTGGCGACATTTACACCTTACCCATTGAAGGTGGTGAAGCTACAGCGTTAATGACCGATATTGCTTGGCAAATGCAACCGCGCTTTAGTCCAGATGGCCAACACATAGCTTTTACTTCTGATGAAGATGGTGGCGATAATTTATGGATTATGAAAGCAGATGGTAGTGCTGGTAAAGCGGTTAGCTCTGAAACCTTTCGTTTATTAAACAGTCCTGCTTGGTCACCTGACGGCAATTATATTGTTGGTCGTAAACATTTTACAGGATCGCGTTCTTTAGGGGCCGGCGAAGTTTGGATGTACCACAAAACTGGTGGTAACGGCGTTATGTTAACAAAACGTCCAAATGAGCAGAAAGATTTAGGTGAACCTGCATTTTCTCATGACGGTAAATACGTGTACTTCTCACAAGATGCGACACCGGGGAAAACCTTTCATTACAGTAAAGATTCCGAGAAAGGCATTTATAAAATTAAGCGCTTAGATCTTGAATCAGGCGAGATTAAAGTGGTTATTTCAGGCAAAGGTGGAGCAATACGCCCTGTACCATCACCTGATGGTAAATACTTAGCCTATATTAGCCGCGATGATTTCCAATCTAACTTGTACCTATACGACTTAAAGAGCGGTAAAGAAAGTCTTGTTTTTGAAAACCTAGACCGTGATATGCAAGAAACGTGGGCGATACACGGTGTTTATCCAAATATGGCTTGGTTGCCAAATAGTGCGGGTATGGTGTTTTGGTCAGGTGGAGAAATTAACAAACTCGACCTTAAAAGCAAGAAAACAACCGTTATTCCTTTTCACGTAAAAACCGAGAAAAAAATCCAAACGGCATTACGCTTTCAACAAGATATTGATCAAGACAATTTTGACGTGAAAATGTTACGTGATGTTGAAATATCACCTGATGGCAGCAAGGTGGTTTATGAATCAATGGGACATGTTTATGTTCGTGGCATTGCTGATGGAAAAGTCAAAGGAAAAGCTAAACGCTTAACAAAACAAAAATCGCATTTTGAATTAAACCCTAGTTTTTCACGCGATGGCAGATCAATTGTTTACAGCACGTGGAACGATAAAAAACTTGGCGACATTCGCATCGTTTCATCACGCGGTGGTAAAGGTCGTGTGTTAACCGAGGAGCCTGGTAAGTACGTAGAGCCTAGCTTTTCACCTGATGGAAAAAAAGTGGTATTTCGCAAAGTTTCTGGTGGATATATTACTGACCCAACATGGGGCTTAAATCCAGGTGTATACACAGTTAATATTAAAAAAGGTACGCCTAAATTAATTACTGAATCAGGCGTGTTGCCACATTTTGGCGCTAAAAACGATCGTATTTATGTTTTACGCAACGGTGAAACACCTCAGCTGTTCAAAGTAAGTTTAGATTCGACTTTAGGTGCTGAGAAGGAACAGGCTATCTATCAAGGTAAGTTTGCCACCGAATATAAAGTTTCACCAGATGGCAAGTACTTAGCTTTTGCTGAACGCTTTAAAGTGTTTGTAACGCCATTTGTTGAACGTGGCCAAGTGATTGATATTGGTCCAAAAGCGCAAAACTTACCGGTTGAGCAATTGTCTGTACGTGCTGGCGAAGGTATAAACTGGAATGGTGCATCTAATCAATTGTATTGGAGTTTAGGTCCTGACCTATACCAAGCAAACGTTGGTGGTTTATTTGATATAAAAAACAAAACAGAGCTTGCGAGTAGCGATGCTGAAAACACTGATGAACAGGCAAAAACGTCGTCAACACCTGCACCGGTTAAAACTTATTTAGGCTTTAAAGAAAAGGCGGATAAACCTTCGGGACGTGTTGCTTTTGTTGGTGGTAAAGTCATCACAATGGAAGGTGAGCAAATTATCGAAAATGGCGTTGTGGTTGTCGAAGGTAATAAAATTATTGCTGTCGGTAAAAATGGCGAAGTAGATATTCCTTCAAATGCGAAAGTGATTGATGTTACAGGTAAATCGATTATGCCAGGCTTAATTGATGCACATGCACATGGCCCACAAGGTAGCGATGAAATTATTCCTCAACAAAACTGGAAAAACTATGCGGGTTTAGCCTTAGGTGTAACAACGGTTCACGATCCGTCGAACGACACCACTGAATTTTTTGCTGCGAGTGAAATGCAAAAAGCAGGAGATATTGTAGGCCCACGCTTATTTTCTACCGGTAGTATTTTATACGGTGCAACCGCTGCTGGATATACTTCACATGTTGATAGTTTGGATGATGCTAAATTTCATATTGAACGTTTGAAAAAAGCCGGTGTGTTTAGTGTTAAAAGTTATAATCAACCTCGTCGTAATCAACGTCAACAAATGATACAAGCAGCACGTGAGGCTGAAATTCTAGTTGTACCTGAAGGTGGTTCATTACTTCAGCATAACTTATCGATGATTATTGATGGTCATACAACCTTAGAACACTCTATTTCTACTGCGAAAATTTATGACGATATTAAGCAATTATGGTCGCAATCTGAAATGGCCTACACGCCAACTATGGGTGTAGCATATGGTGGTATTTCAGGAGAACATTTCTGGTATGACACTACTGATGTTTGGAAACACCCGCGTTTGAGTAAGTATGTACCGAGTGAGTTTTTAGATCCGCGCTCAATGCGTCGTACTAAAGCGCCTCATCATCATTACAACCACATTAATGTTGCAAAAGTTGCCAAAGAGCTACAAGATTTAGGTGTTGTGGTTAACGCTGGCGGCCATGGTCAACGTGAAGGTTTAGCAATGCACTGGGAAATGTGGATGATGGCACAAGGTGGTATGACACCTTTAAATGCTATTCGAACTGCAACCATTGCACCAGCACATACCTTAGGTTTAGATAGCCAATTAGGTTCACTTAAAGTGGGTAAACTTGCCGATATTTTAGTGGTAGATGGCGATGTCAGCAAAGATATTCGTTTATCTGACCGTGTTGTTTATACGATGGTTAATGGCCGTTTGTATAATGCTGAAACCATGAATGAAGTGGGTAACTACGATAATAAGCGTGCTAAGTTTTACTTTGAAAAATAACCTTTCAACGTTGTTTTATTAAAGTATCTAGATAAAGCCCAGTATTTATTGGGCTTTATCTATTCTAGTTACATGTAAACCCCATTCCTTGAGCGTCATTAGTGTCTTTGGATTGCTGTTCCAGCATTGTCTTTATTAGCTATTTCATTGTTGAGTAAATTTTTGTGAGTACCAATATCATTTAAATGATTAACTTAATTAGGCTTTTAGTTATACTGAAATTATATAAAAAATAAAAACTTAGTTAAAGGGAACGAATATGGATAACAAAATATCAATTGGCATCAGTAGTTGCTTATTGGGCCATAAAGTACGATTTGACTCGGGTCATAAAAATAACTCTTATATAAATAATACCTTAAGTGAATATTTCGATTTTATTCCGTTTTGTCCAGAAGTGGAAATAGGCTTAGGTATTCCTCGTGAAACCATCCGTTTGGTTTTGCTAGATGATAAGGTACATTGCGTTGGCTCAAAAAATCCTGATTTAGATGTAACGGATCGACTTAAAGATTGTGCTGAAGAACAAAAAATATGGCAGCAAAACCTGAGCGGTTATATCTTGAAAAAAGATTCACCCAGTTGTGGTATGGAGCGCGTGCGCCTATACAAAGGTGATATGCCTGATCGAATTGGCGTGGGAATTTATGCTCAAAAGCTAATGGAAAACTATCCAAATTTACCGGTTGAAGAAGAAGGCCGGTTAGGTGATGCGATATTGCGTGAAAACTTTATTCAACGAGTGTTTATTTATGCGCGTTGGCAAAAGCTAGCTTTAGAAGGACTTTCATTACAAACACTGAACCGCTTTCATGCCCAGCATAAGTATATTTTTATGAGCCATAACCAAGCTATGGCTAAAGAGTTGGGGCATTGGCTAGCGCAAGCTCATGCTGAAGATCCGAGCGAAGTGTTACCGCAATACTTAACCAAAATGATGACCTTACTCAAATTAAGAGCGAGCCGGAAGGGTCACGTAAATACCTTACATCATCTACAAGGCTATTTGAAAAACTTTATTAGTGCTGATGACAAAACTGAATTGGTTGATATTATTGACCAATACCGCAATGGTTTGTTGCCACTTATTGTGCCGATAACATTATTACGCCATCATTTTAGACGCTTTCCAAACGACTATATTACCGACTCTTATTATATGAAGCCTCACCCTAAAGAGTTGATGTTATTAAATAGTTTATAAAAAACATACATGACAATATAAGTATTAAACTTGCTCAGGATGAAGCGTTGAAAATAGAAGTTATTGAAAACCCAGCAACAGAGTTAATTGCATTTTTAGACGACAAAATTGCTGAATTTAACTGGGCGAATTGGGAAGTAAGTGAACGTAAAGCCATTGCTGTGAAGTTAACCGATGAAGATGGTGAGGTTATTGCTGGCGCGGCAGGGCGAACATTTGGTGATTGGTTAATGATCAATACTTTATGGGTGTCAGAAACACTGCGAGGCCAGCAAGTTGGCAGTAAAATATTACATGAAATGGAGCAAGCAGCACAGGCACGAGGTTGTAATAAAGCTTTACTGGATACGTTGAATTTTCAAGCGATGCCATTTTATGAAAAACATGGCTACCAAGTTCAATGGACACAGCAAGGTTACCCAAAAACTGGCTGCAGATATTACATGATGAAACAGCTTAGCTTATAAACATTGTGAAAAATCGCTAGTTGATATTTACATTCGTTCATCGCACTTTTATCACACTTTTATCACAACAGGGTTAGATATCAGGGGCAGATAACAGGGCTGTACAAAAAGGAGAAGAGAATAACTCGACTCCTTTTTATCAATCAATATTAAGCGTTATTTAGTGACTGAAAGTTTTATATTTTAGTTTCTACCAGCCATGACACCACCGTCATGATCCCAAATAGCACCGGTCACCCAATCTGCTTTATTACTCAGTAAGAAACTAACACTGTTGGCGATGTCGTCAGCTTGACCAATTCTTCCAATTGGGTGAAAGGCATCTAAACCAGCTAGTGCAGTGTCAATATCTTTTGGCTCAATAAAAGAATGATATATAGGTGTTTTTACAACAGCAGGAGCCACGGCATTAACCCGAATATTAAATTCGGCTAATTCCATAGCCATATTCTGAGTTAATGAATGTAAACCTGCCTTCGCCATAGAGTAAGCTGAAGATGGGGTTGCCTTTATCGCTTGTTTAGCCCACATAGAACCAATATTTACAATTGCGCCAGACTGATACTTGATCATATTCTTGGCAACGGCTTGTGAGATGAAAAATGTTGCACGATTTAACTCCATATACTGATCGTATACCTCGTTATTATGTTCAAGAAAGCTAGTCGGTTTAAAATAACCAGCAGCGTTTACTAAGTAATTTATATGTCGAGGTAATGTGTTGATATATTTATTAAAATCATCTACTTGGATTTGGTTATATAAATCTACTGAATATGTTTCAATGCGGGTTAACGCAGAAAGCTCTTGTTTAACTGCATTAAGCTTGTCGCTGTCACGACCAACGATAATAAGCTCAATTCCTTGCGCGGCTAGCTGTTTTGCTGTTGCTAATCCCATTCCACTTGAACCACCGATAATAACGGCTAATGTGTTTTTCGAAATACTCATATTTTACTCCAAATTATTGTCTACAATTGCTAAAGTAAGAGCAGTTTAGCGAGCAATTTTACTTGTTGAAAAGTAGGCACAAATTAGTGGGGTAGGTACTTTTGGGTACATCTTTATGAATAATAATGAAAAAATAATTTCAAGAAAAACACCTCCTTTGGACAGCGCACGTATGGTTGAAACTATATATGGGTGTAAATGGTCTTTAACGGTTTATCAATTATTGTCTAATGGAATTAATCGCCCAGGTGAAATGGTGCGTAATGTTGAAGGATTAACGACAAAAGTGTTAAATGTTTGTTTGAAGAAAAATATTGAATTTGGCATTTTAGAACGTTTGAGTTTTAATGAATTGCCGCCACGTGTGGAATACCATGTGACTACATTCGGAAAGAAATTTTTGACTATTACTGAGGCTTTAGAACAATTACAACGAGAAATTGATAATAACTAATGTATGGTAAGGTCGAGTTAAGCCCCTGTCTCTCTTAATATCATTACATTAAAAGTGGCTTGTTAGGTTTTAAAGCACATGATTGTTTATTTTAATCAACGTTTGATTAACTAGGTTGTTCGGGTTTCGGACAACACGTGTGCTAATGGCGCTCATGTTTTGCATTTCCCTAGTCTAAATACTAAGGAATATGGATTGTAAAAAGAAGAAAGCATTCAATTTTAATAACCTGAAATAATACATTAGCTAGCAAATAAATACGTTAGCTGTTTATGATGAAATAATGAGCTTTAAGAGGATACTATGAACATAACCCGCATTAACGAATTTACTGCAGCAGCTGAAAAATCAGCCGAACTTTTTTCATTTTTACAAACCCTTGTGCCTTATATTTCAAGTGCTGAAGGCTGCATTTCATGTCAGCTTTTAAAGCATAATGAACACAGCGATCAGTTTATGATGATAGAGCGTTGGGTTGATATAGAAAGCCACCAACTTGCCATCACCAACTATCCACAAGATGAAATGCAAGCAGCGATGAGCTTGTTTGGTGCCGCGCCTAAGGGAAATTATTACAAGTAAGATAAAGCAGAAAAGTAGACGGTACTTTTTATGATATTGATCACGGGTTTTGGTCTAATGATGATGGCGTTAAGTTTGTTGATGATCATCAGTCCTCATGCTTTTTCAAAAGGTATTATTCGCTTTAGCCAGCTAACATACTTTCATATTTTTGAAATGATGAGTCGGCTATTTTTTGGTGTGGTTTTTGTTTATTACTCACCACTAACATTGGCGCCTACTATCAATGTAGTGTTGGGATACTTGATGTTAATTGCTGCCGCCGTTTTATGTGTTGTGGGCGCAAAAAAACATCGAACATTTGCGCTGTGGTCGGCGACAACGTTTAGATCTACATTTAGATTTTTTGGTCTATTCTCTTTAATTTTCGGTGGTTATATAGTTTACACATCGATATAAGTATTACTTAATTCGTTAGTGTTTTTTTATTTATTCAATGGTATTTAACATGTTAAAAGTTCTTTGGTTAACGCTTTATTTTATTGTTTTGATTTGGTCGGGTATAGGACCGAAAGATCAATTTACGTGGTTTTTAGAAGTATTACCGGCCATTATTGGTTTGGTGTTAATGGTCATAAGTTTCAAAAACTTTGCGTTAACACGTTTACTTTATAATTTTATTTTACTGCATTGTATCGTCTTAATGGTGGGCGGACACTACACCTATGCGGAAGTGCCGTTATTCGATACCATTGCTAATTGGATGGGATCTGAGCGTAATAATTACGATAAAGTTGGTCATTTCTTCCAAGGTTTTGTACCTGCTTTACTGGCTCGTGAAATTCTTATCCGCAAAGGCGTTGTTAATGGTAGGGCTTGGTTAAATGTGATTATTGTTGCTATTTGTTTAGCTTTTAGCGCATTTTATGAATTAATAGAGTGGTGGGTGGCCGTTGCTTCAGGCGAAAATGCGGAAGCATTTCTGGGTACACAAGGTTATATTTGGGATACACAATCAGATATGGCATTAGCATTAGTTGGCGCGATTATGTCACTTATTGTGCTCGCTAAATATCATGATCGACAACTCGCTAAATTAGTCGTCAACAGTCAACATTAAAGGGTAAATATGAAATTTAAATTATTATTTCTTATCATCATTGTGTTTACTTTTGCTGCTTGTAGTTCTTTTTCTGTCAGTAACCAAGGTGCAAAAGTAACGGTGGGTAACAAAGCTAAGCAACCCGATGTTATTGTAAACGGACAAATTAACGCCACTGATAAACCCTAAAGTTTAGGGTTTATCAGTGGCTGCTATGCAAGTAAGCTTTGCACTGCGGCTTTCAATTTTAAATCTAACTCAGTATTGGTTAATGAAGCCTTATCAGCATCAAAGTTGTCGAAAAAGCTAGGCACAGATAACGAAGCTTTTACTTCCCCAGAAAAATAAGGTGCTGAGCCTGTAGCTGCGGCTAACACCGTTACTGCGCCGCCTGCGCCCGGTGAAGTGGCCAGTAATAACATTGGCTTACTTTGGAAAAGTTTTTGATTGATGCGTGAAGTCCAGTCAAATAAGTTTTTATAGGCTGCACTGTAACTACCATTATGTTCAGCAAAAGAAATAATAATGGCATCACTCTCCCCAAGTTTGTTAAAAAAGGCTTTTGCCGCTTCAGGTTGACCTAATTCAGCTTCTTTATCTTGACTAAAAAGGGGGAGTTCATAATCATTTAAATCGAGTACTTCTACTTCAATACTTGGGTTGATTTCAGTCGCTAAGCGCCCGGCATACTTAGCAAGTTGCTTATTGATTGATTTACTACTGGTACTAGCACCAAATGCGACTATTTTCATATTTACACCTTTGTTTGTTGTATTTTTTACTGCTTTTAATAACATTACTCTACAGTGTGACAAAAGTTAGGTAAAATAGCTTTAATCAAATGTAGAACACACCATTATTTACCGATCTTATTTAGGATAGCCAGTGTCAAGTTACGAAAAACGTCTCAACAAATATATTAGCGACTCAGGTTATTGTTCGCGCCGATTTGCCGATAAGTTAATCGAAAATAATCGTGTGACCATTAATGGCAAGGTTCCAGAGCTAGGCACTAAAGTTGTGTCGGGCGATAAAGTTTGTGTTGACGGTAATGAGATTAAAGCCAGTGCTAGTAACCATACTGACCGTGTTTATATTGCTTATAACAAGCCGGTTGGCATTACCTGTACTACTGAACGTCATGTTAAAGGTAATATTATTGATGCGATTGGTCATACTAAACGTATATTTCCTATTGGCCGGTTAGATAAACCTTCAGAAGGGTTAATATTCCTCACCAGTGACGGCGATATTGTTAATAAAATATTGCGCGCTGAAAACGCTCACGACAAAGAATATATCGTAAAAGTAGATAAGCCAATCAGCGAACGGTTTATTGAACGTATGTCCAAAGGTGTGCCAATTTTAGGTACCATTACCAAACCTTGTAAGGTTAAACCAGAGAGTAAATTTGTTTTTCGTATCATTTTGACGCAAGGACTAAATCGACAAATTCGTCGCATGTGTGAATATCTTGATTATGAAGTGATTGAGTTAAAGCGTTCACGCATTATGAAAGTTGAACTTGGTCAATTGCGTCCAGGAGAATGGCGAGATTTAACCGTAAGTGAAATGGCTGAAATCAATACTGCGGTAGCTGGATCTCGTAAAACTGCGCTTGATGATGATTTTATTGAAAAAGAAATTAATGCGGATGATTTTAACGAAGCAGAAGCAGAAGTGAATGATACAGCAGTAAAGGTAGATATTGCCGACATTAAACACGACAGTAAAAGCATCGTGTCTAAATCATCTGCTTCTTCACGTACCTTAACGCGTATTGATGTCAAAAAACCAGCAGCAACATCAACGGGCAAAAAACGCTTAAGCTTAAAAAATAAAAATTAACTTTGTGGTTAGTAAAAACGAGAAACGGTAACTAAATCTATGCATGTTCCTGAAAAATGGCAGTTAGAGAAGCAAGCTGATATTTTTGCTTTTATTGAAAAGCATAGCTTTGCCACAATCGTTTCACCGTCATTGCAGTCGACCCATGTCCCGTTAATGTTAGATCTAGAAAACCATTGCTTAATTGGCCACTTTGCACGTATTAATCCACATTGGCGCGAACTAAGTGAATATATATCTCAGCAACATCTAGTGATATTTCATGGTCCACATGGGTACATTTCTCCAACTTGGTATAACAATAAACCTGCGGTACCGACTTGGAACTATGCGGCCATACATATTAAAGGCTGCGCTGAAATATTAACGGCAGACGCGACAACACAGGCACTTGAATTACTTATGCAAAAGTTCGAACCTGAACTGTTAGTTGACCGAGATGTGGTGAGTGCCGAGTATCAAGAAAAATTATCTCGAGGTATTGTTGGTTTTAAAATTTCAATTGAAGTTATTGAGGCTAAAGCTAAGCTAGGTCAGCATCGGTCGATAGAAGATCAACAAGGCGTAACTGCTGCACTGAGTAAATCCCCATCCGCTGAGCACCAAGCGCTAGTGAATTACATGCAAGAATTAAAGCTGGGTATAGGCAACAAGGTATAGGCTAAGTTGTTGCCTATACCTTGTTAATTTGACATGTATTACATCACTGTTTTAACGCTTACTTTAAATTCAATAAGTTTGCAGGTGAATACTGGTCGGTTAATATGGGTGAATTTTTTGGCCAGTCTTGTGTGGTTGCCGTTGAAGTCATTTGGCGGCTAATTTCTGTAATATCGACATTAAAGGGTAATAACTTATCGTTAAGCGCTAATGCTCGCGCTGCTATCACTTCATTACTCGGTAAGGGTTTCGCACTCGCTAATATAATGCGATTACTGTTGTTATTATTTCTCACATTGAAAAAATCACCAAAAACAGATTTATAAGTCGCCGACTCATAATTATATAAGTCGCTCACCGAGAATGTGTTTGCTGCTAATACCCCGTTGGCACTGAGTAAATTCTTAGCTTCTTGTAAAAACTCTTGCGTCATTAAATGTTCAGGTATGTAGTCACCGTTAAACGCGTCGAGAATTATCCAATCATATTGTTGTTTTTTTATTGATTCACGCTTTACAAAAATACGCCCGTCTTGTGCTATCGCGGTAATGTGGTCGTTTTCGAAAAATGTAAAGTAGTTACGCGCAACTTTAATCACGGCGGGATCTATTTCTACATTAGTAATCGTGGCCTTAGGGTATATTTGGTGTAAAGCGTTCGACATTGTGCCGCCACCTAAACCAATAATTAATATACGCTCAGGGTTAGGGTTTAGTAATAAGCTTGAAAATAGCATTTTGGTATAATTAAAAACTAAGCGTTGTGGGTCATCAACCAACATGCAGCTTTGTTGAGTTTTCGAGCTTTTCACATTAAATTTTAAGCAGCGTAAGCCCTTGCTTTCTTCCACCAATATGTTCCGGTATAACGAGCGTTCACTGTGGATAGTTTTGGCGATTGCTTGCGTACTTAATATTGAGCCAATGAGTAAACCACTGATAATAAGTGTAAAAAAAAATTTATTCATGTGCTGTCCCTTGCTGATGAAGCGCGTTGTTATTGTGACTTTGTTTTTGTTGATTAATACGATTAAATATCATGGCACTTACACCAAGAAATATCAGTACGGCACTACATACCATAATAATATCGTTAACCTCGAACAGTAAAACCAAATAGAAAGAAGTAATTATAGTCCCTAATGCGCTGCCCAGTGTTGATACAAAGTAGAGAAACCCCGCCACTTGACCACTTTTATCTTTATCAGTAACTAGCAAACGCACTGAGTAAGGTGAAATCATACCGAGTATCACTGTAGGGATAAAAAATAAGGCCATTGACGCTAATAACGAACCATATCGCGTATCTTCAATAGCTAGAAATATAGCTTCCATTAACCATTGCGAAGAAAAAGCGACGGGTAAAATGGTGATACCAGCACAAATAAAAATTAACCCGTAACGATTTAAAGATGCATTTTTTGTCGATAGCTTCCCACCGGCTAAGTAACCAAAAGATAAACTCAGCATAAATACGGTAATGATACTGCCCCAAATATGGACACTACTGCCAAAAAATGGCGCTAAAATCCTGCCGCCTAATAGCTCAATGCTCATGATGCAAAAGCCACTACTAAAGGCCAATAAATAGATTAAAGGGTTCTGCCAAGGCGAATTATTGTTATTTATTATATTCATTTACTTACTGCTTAAGTTTCCGTTTTAATTCGATGAGTTATCTTATACCAATTGAATTAAGAAAGTGAGCAATTATAAGTGATAAAAACTATTCAATTGCATGGTGTTCTGTTGATGCTTAATTGCAGAAAAGTCAGTTCATCAATCTAAGCAATAGGCGTTAAAGCTACTTTAGATTTCTCGCTTAATTACTAGGATTATTTACCGTGACAGTTTACTGAGACTATCAATTATCAGCAGCACTAAACTTAACTTATGTAAAAATGAACACAATAAAAAGGCTTGTTAAAAAACAAGCCTTTAGAGAAGCATCAAGGAGAAATTTGATGGGATTATTACACTATCAACAGCTTACTTAGATGACTTGTTTTTAGCTAGTAATGGCTTTAAGAATCTCGCGGTATGCGAGCCTTTATGTTTAGCCACTTGCTCTGGTGTACCTGTAACTAATATTTCACCACCACCGCCACCACCTTCTGGACCTAAATCTACAATCCAGTCAGCTGTTTTTATCACGTCTAAATTATGCTCAATGACCACTATGGTATTACCATGGTCACGCAAGCGATGGATAACTTGTAGTAATTGTTTAATATCGTGAAAATGTAAACCAGTGGTTGGCTCATCCAAAATATATAAAGTTTTACCGGTATCTCGTTTTGATAACTCTTTAGCCAATTTAATACGTTGTGCTTCACCACCTGACAAGGTAGTTGCTGATTGTCCAAGCTTGATATAACTTAAACCAACATCCATTAAAGTTTGCAGCTTACGTTTGACCGCTGGAATAGGCGCGAAAAATTCAAAGGCATCTTCAATGGTCATATCTAGCACTTCATGAATGCTCTTACCTTTGTATTTTACTTCTAAAGTTTCACGGTTATAGCGTTTACTTTTACAAACGTCACAAGGTACATAAACATCAGGTAAAAAGTGCATTTCAACTTTAATTAATCCGTCGCCTTGGCAAGCCTCACAGCGCCCGCCTTTAACGTTAAAACTAAAACGCCCAGGTTTATAACCACGTGAACGAGACTCTTGTGTGGCAGCAAAAATGTCACGAATAGCCGTAAAAATTCCAGTATAAGTTGCAGGATTAGAACGCGGTGTTCTGCCAATAGGACTTTGATCAATATCGATAACTTTGTCGAGTAAATCTAAGCCAATAATTTCTTTGTGAGGAGCAGGCTCTTGCGTTGTAGCGCCATTTAACTCAATGTGCGCCAACTTATATAAGGTGTCGTTAATCAGGGTTGATTTACCTGAACCAGAAACGCCAGTAACACAGGTCATTAAGCCATTAGGAATAATTAAATCAACATTTTTTAAGTTATTGCCTGTTGCGCCTTTTAATTCAACGACATTGTTTTTGTCAAAAGGAACTCTGTTTTTAGGTATGGCAATGCTTTCTCTACCTGACAAGTACTGGCCAGTAAGTGATTCTTCACACGCTAAAATGTCATCTACTTTACCTTCAGCAATAATATGACCGCCATGTACACCGGCGCCAGGGCCAATATCAATAACGTAATCTGCGGCGCGAATGGCATCTTCATCATGTTCAACCACGATAACCGTGTTGCCTAAATCACGTAAATGAATCAAGGTTTCTAACAAGCGTTCATTGTCACGTTGATGTAAGCCAATTGACGGCTCATCTAAAACGTACATGACGCCCACTAGCCCAGCGCCAATTTGGCTAGCCAAACGAATACGTTGTGCTTCGCCACCTGACAAGGTTCCTGCAGCGCGTGACAAGTTAAGATAATTTAAACCTACGTTAACCAAGAAGCCTAGTCGGTCACATACTTCTTTAAGAATTTTTTCGGCTATTTGCCCTTTTTGACCGGTGAGCTCTAGCCCTTGGAAAAAAGCTAAGGCATCAGAAATAGCGTATTCGGCCACTTCAGGTAAGGGTGTATCACCGACAAAAACATTACGTGCTTCTAGACGTAAACGACTACCGTTACAGTCAGGACAATGTTGGCTATTAAGATATTTAGATAATTCTTCACGAACCGCATTTGACTCTGTTTCGCGATAACGGCGATCCATGTTATTTAAAATACCTTCAAACGGGTGCTTGCGAATAACTATGTCACCTCGATCGTTCATGTATTTAAATTCTATTTCTTGCTTACCACTGCCTTTTAAAATCAGCTGCTGAATTTTTTTGTCTAACTCACTAAAGGCTATATCTAAGGAGAAATGGTAATGATCAGCCAAGGCTTGCAACATTTGAAAATAATAGAAATTACGTTTATCCCAACCACGAATAGCACCACCGGCTAAGCTTAATTCTGGGCTAGTAATAATTCGACTTTCATCAAAAAACTGCTGATTACCTAAACCATCACAAGTTTGACATGCACCTGCTGGGTTGTTGAATGAAAATAAACGCGGCTCTAATTCCTGCATGCTATAGCCACATTTAGAACAAGCAAAGTTAGCGGAGAAAACTAATTCTTCTTTCTTTGGCTCATCCATAAATGCGACTTTCACTGTGCCAGAGGTTAGTGAAAGGGCCGTTTCAAAAGATTCAGAAAGGCGTAATTGAATGTCTTCACGCACTTTAAGGCGGTCAACTACAACTTCAATGGTGTGCTTTTTGTGTAACTCTAAAGTGGGTGGATCTGAAAGGTCGCACACTTCACCGTCGATGCGTGCACGGATATAGCCTTGTGCGGCTAGGTTATCTAATAATTTAACATGCTCACCTTTGCGATCTTGTAAAACGGGAGCAAGCACCATGACTTTGGTGCCTTCTTCTAGCGCTAAAACGCGATCAACCATTTGAGAAATGGTTTGTGCAGCCAAGGGTAAATGATGATCTGGACATCGCGGTTCACCAACACGTGCATAAAGTAAGCGTAAATAATCATATATTTCGGTGATAGTACCCACCGTTGAACGCGGGTTATGCGACGTTGATTTTTGCTCAATTGAAATAGCAGGAGATAAACCTTCGATGTGATCAACATCGGGTTTTTCCATTAAAGATAAAAACTGGCGAGCATATGCAGATAGTGATTCTACGTAGCGTCTTTGCCCTTCGGCGTATAAAGTATCAAAGGCTAATGAAGATTTACCTGAGCCAGAAAGACCCGTGATAACAACTAGTTTATCTCGAGGAATATCTACATTAATATTTTTCAAGTTATGAGTGCGAGCACCCCTGACTTCAATTTTCTTCATAGTGACTGTTTGACCAATTTAGCGCCCGGGGTTTGTCATACGAAATTACCGTATACAAAGATCAGACTGGATATACATTATCTTATGCCTCAGTAACATTTTACATAATGATTAACGATAAAATACGCGCTAAACTAAGTTGTTTTTATCTTTAATTATACGAAACGCAGCTTTGTTCTGAACATAAAGTTGGAACCAAATATTATCGCACAATTTTTAGTCCAAATTCATCTTAAATCTCTGTTTTTGTTCATTCGATTGCCGTGTTAATATGTGCGCGTTTATATCCTCCCTACAAAATTAGAGTTTAAGTTTCATGAGCGTATCCGGTTTAAATAGTATCGAGAAGAAAGCCGCTTTATCGTTGGCGTCAGTGTTTGGCTTAAGGATGCTGGGCTTGTTTATGATCTTGCCAATTTTTGCCATTTACGGTGAGCAACTTATTGGCTATAGCCCTATTTGGCTTGGATTAGCGATTGGTGCTTATGGCCTAACTCAGGCCTTGTTGCAAATACCGATGGGGATTTTATCAGACAAATTTGGTCGTAAGCCGGTTATTTTAGGTGGTTTAGTTGTTTTCTTACTGGGTAGTGTGGTGGCTGCCATGTCAGACACTATTTATGGGGTAGTATTGGGCCGCGCTTTACAAGGCACGGGTGCAATAGCGAGTGCAATACTTGCTTTAGCGGCGGATTTAAGTCGTGAAGAACAGCGCCCCAAAGTAATGGCCACTATCGGTATGTTTATTGGTCTTTCTTTTACTATCGCGATGATAATTGGCCCGATAGTCGCACAAGCGTTTGGATTGAGTGGCTTGTTTTGGTTTATCGCGATACTAACGATATTTGCCATGCTAACTATTCAATTTATTGTCCCTAACTCTGTTAACACAGCGCCTAAAGGCGATAATGTTGCACTGCCATCAAAGTTGGGCAGTTTAATTCGTGACGGACAACTATCTCGCTTAAACTGGGGAGTCTTCATTTTACATATGGCGCTAACGGCGTGTTTTGTTACTTTACCTAAGCAATTTGTTGCCAATGGTCTAGCGCTAGAGCAGCATTGGCAGCTTTATTTACCCACATTAATTGGCTCATTTTTCTTGATGGTGCCATTTATGATCATCGGATTGAAAAAGCAAAAAGAAACGCAAATGTTCAGTGCTGCAGTGGCTTTGTTAACACTCGCTCTATTATTACTTTGGTACCTACCCACTAACATAACTACTTTGATTATACTGGTAATGATGTTTTTTACCGCCTTCAATTATTTAGAAGCAACCATGCCGTCAATATTATCGCGCATTGCGCCTGCAGGTGTTAAAGGCAGTGTGATGGGTATTTACTCAAGCAGCCAATTCTTAGGCGCTTTTGCCGGTGGTATTTTAGGCGGTTTTATTGCTGGCGAATTTGGCGAGCAAACAATTTTTCTGGTCACGGGTTTATTTGCCTTAGTTTGGTTGTTTTTAACCTTGGGCATGAAACCATTGAAAAAATCTAAAGCTTATAGCTTTTCAACCAACATTAATAACGATGAACAAGCGCATGAAGTGGCGCAAAAATTGAGTGAAATGCCTGGTGTAATTGAAGTGACAATCATGCATGACGAAGCAGTTGCTTATTTAAAAGTGGATGATAAAACAGTCGATATTCTCAGTATAAAAGCCTTACTGAACGAATAACTAAACGCTTAATCACTGCCTTATTAAGAAGGGCTTTAGTTTGATTAAATAACCGATGTGATGAAATCTACAATACGCTTTTCGGTTATTTTTATATTTATTTCATCATCAAGCTGCTTATTCATCATCGCTTTACCCAAAGGAGACTCCGGGGTAATAACAACCATGTTAATCGTGTTGTCTTGTACGGTTAATTTACAGCGATACCCACCCGCCACTGGCGCAAGAAAAAACCACTGTTGTTTATCAATATCTTTTTCTAACTGCACAACGGAGCCAATGTTTATTTTCAACTTGGTTGTTAATGCTTCAGGAGGAATACTTTGTAAGCGCTTAATGGCGTATTTTATTTCATCGACACGTCTTGACTGACCTTCCGCTAAATAACTTTGCTCTATGGCTAACGTGTCATATTGCGTTTCAGCTACGGACTGATCATCGGTAGCTGCTTTGTGGGCATTATTTGCAGCAATTAAGGTTAGCGACAATTCTTTTTTCAACTGTGCTGTGATTTGCTCAATGATGATTGTTTTGTCGATATTAATATTGCTTCCCCTGTTAAAGCCGCTAATGACTCAAGCGCAGCATACGGAGATTATAAAGAAAGTAAACCCGTGCTTTTGAGCGCCCATAACTTTGGTCATTATTTTCCTCATCACTTTGCTTATAATTTTACTTATAACAACGCCAATCTGACAGGTGTCAAAATAAAGCTTGAATTTTACCTGAGGAGCAGATATTTTATACACTCATAAGTGTAAGCAAAAATATAGACTAGCTTTATATACCTTGGCTATAAATTAATATAACAACCAAAAGTGACTTAATATGAATGATAATGCTGCCTTCCCACATTTATTAGCGCCATTAGATTTAGGCTTTACCTCTTTAGCCAATCGAACGTTGATGGGCTCTATGCATACCGGTCTTGAAGAAGAAAAGGGTGGTTTTGATAAACTCGCCGCATTTTATCGAGCGCGAGCAAAAGGTGGCGTAGGTCTTATTGTTACTGGTGGTATTAGTCCTAATATGCGAGGTCGTTTAGCGCCTATGGGCTGCGAGCTGAGTAAATTTTGGCACGTAGCTAAGCATAAAAAAATTACCGCGGCCGTACATGAATTTCCAACCAAAATTTGTTTGCAGCTATTACATGCTGGTAGATATTCTTATCATCCTTTTAGTGTCTCAGCGAGTAAAGTTAAATCACCAATCAACCCATTTACTCCAAAAGCTATGTCTGTGCGCGAAATTAAAGGCACGATTAAAGATTTTGCTCATTCAGCAAAATTGGCAAAAAGAGCGGGTTATGACGGTGTTGAAATTATGGGCTCTGAAGGTTATCTCATTAACCAATTTAGCTGTGTAAAAGTTAATAAGCGTACTGATGAGTGGGGCGGTAGCATTGAAAATAGAATGCGCTTAGCCATTGAAACTATTCGTGCTGTGCGCGCTAGTGCAGGTGATGATTTCATTATTATTTTCCGTTTATCAATGTTGGACTTAGTTGACGGCGGAAACAGTTGGCAAGACGTTGTAACCATGGCTAAAGCTGTTGAAGCCGCGGGTGCAACTTTAATTAATACCGGAATTGGTTGGCATGAAGCCCGTGTTCCAACTATTTCAACTTCAGTACCTCGCGCTGCATTTACTTGGATCACCGAGCGAATGAAAAAAGAAGTGTCAGTGCCTTTAATTACCACCAATCGCATTAATACACCTGAAGTGGCAGAAAAAATATTGTCTTCAGGCCAGGCTGATATGGTATCGATGGCCCGTCCCTTTTTAGCGGATGAAAATTTTGTTGTCAAAGCCGCAGCAAATAAGAGTGATGAAATCAATACTTGTATTGGTTGTAACCAAGCGTGTTTAGATCATGTGTTTAGCCAGAAACGCGCATCTTGTTTAGTTAACCCCGCAGCTTGTTATGAAACTGAACTGACTTTTGAAACCACCAATGCCAAGAAAAAAATTGCGGTTGTTGGTGCAGGACCTGCAGGATTAGCATTTAGCGTTTATGCCGCACAGCGTGGCCACAAGGTTGAAATATTCGACCGTGGCAGTGAAATCGGCGGACAATTTAATTACGCTAAGCAAATACCGGGCAAAGAAGAGTTTTATGAGACGTTACGTTATTTCAATAAACAAATTGAATTACTAGATATTAAACTGCACTTAAATCAGCAACAAAGTGCCGAGCAACTAGCTTCCGCTGGCTTTGACGAAATTGTCTTGGCAACAGGTATTGTGCCTAGAGCATTAGATATTAAAGGTATCGATCACGAAAAAGTTAAATCTTACATCCAAGTATTGCGTGATAAAGAACCTGTAGGTAAACGCGTAGCCATTATTGGTGCCGGCGGTATTGGTTTTGATGTTGCTGAATTTTTGGTAGAAGAAGAGTCACTAACAGTCAATGCTGATAAATGGCTAGAAAGTTGGGGTGTAAACAAGTCGTATCAAGAAAATGGTGGTTTAACGGGCAAAACAGCACATGAGGCGCCAAGTCGTGAAGTTTACTTACTCCAACGTAAAACCACTAAAGTAGGAGCAGGGCTAGGTAAAACTACTGGCTGGATCCACAGAGCCACTTTACAAAAAAATGGTGTACAAATGCTAGCGGGCGTTACTTATGACGAGATTAATGATGAAGGTATAGTCATTTCTATCGATGGTAAGCAACAAACACTGCAAGTTGATCATGTTATTATTTGTGCCGGACAAGAGTCTGAACGTACTTTGTATAAGCAGTTGCAAGCACAAAACGTTAATGCACATTTGATTGGCGGAGCAAATGTTGCCGCTGAACTTGATGCAAAGCGTGCTATTAGACAAGCAGCAGAACTGGCCGCTAAAATTTAGAACGATCGAACGACAAATACAATTGATGTGCCATGAGTATTATATAATTAATGCTCATGGCTATTTTTTTGGAATTAGGTAAATAAAACGGCCATAATTTAAATTGAAATAATCATTAACTTATCTGGGTCAAGTGATATGCTTATAAAAAGCATTTTGTAGATAATCAATGATAAGAGTGACTATGACGCTAATATTCAAACCCGCAATTGCTATTTCGAACTCACTAAGATTTAAAGCTAAATTCTCGCTTTTAGCCTTCATGTTTTACCTACCACTGATTGCCAGTTTCATCTGGATTGTAAAACAACAATTTCACGATCTAAGTCAATATCAACAAGAGTTATTGGGCAACACTCAGATAACAGCCATCATTGAGCTCGAGCAATCTGTTGGGGATAATCGTTTAACGCTATCTGGTAGTAATGCTATTACCAGTCAAATCGAGCAACTGACCCTAGCCGAAAACAATAAACAAACACTGCTTGATGGTTGGCAAAACTTACAAAAAAGCGAGAGAAGTTTTAACGATTTTTCAATGTTTTACGATAAAACGTTTGCCTTAAGAGAAAACTTAGCTGCAGTAAGTGGTTTGTCGAGAGAACCGGATCCACAAGCTTTTTATCTTGCTGAAGCCGCGTTGATAAGAATGCCCGCTTTAGTTGAATACATTGGTAGGATTAAAGATTTAACGCGCAGCATTATAAATAGTGGCGGTTTCAGTGCTGAAACATATACGCGGCTAGTAGCTTTAGATAATCGTCTAGACGAATTACAGCTACAGTACGCAAAAACCATTGAGCAACTCAAACGTGTTGCTCCTGATATGTTTAATGACTATTTAACGCGATATGATGAAGTAAACCAGTCGGTAGACAATTTTCAAACATCACTGCGCAGAGACGTTATTAATCCCGACAGCATTCAATGGCGTGCCGCTCAAGCAGAAAGTTTAGGTGATGCGCAATACAAAAATCAGCAAAATTTAATGGTTTTGTCAGATCAACTGTTAGTTGAGCGAATTCAAAACTTAAAAGATAGTAGCATGCAGGCACTGTGGTTATTGTCGAGCATACTTGTGATAATTATGTTGGCGATCAGTTATTTATTGGTGGGTATTTACCAATCGTTGAGTGAAAATGTTAACAAAATAAATTTAGCGGCAGAACGATTAGGTAATGGTGATTTCTCATTTGATATTGTCAGTAGTGCTAAAGATGAGCTTGGTGATATTGCTCGTCGTTTTAGCCAAATGCAGCATAAAATTCATACGCTATTAGCGCGTGTCGCTAATGATGTATCGGTACTAAAATCTGCAGCGGCTAATATCAATAGCCTAACCGATGCGATGGAGAAAAATATCGCTCAACAGCAACAAGATACTCATCAAGTTGCCAGTTCTATCAATCAAGTTAATGACTCTGTGCAAATAATTTCATCAAATACCGCTGATGCCAAAACCCTGACCGAACATGCGTACACCAGTGTTAATCACGGTGAACAAGTTATTAGTGATACTGCAAGTGTGATCACCGCTATCTCTTCTCAAGTACATTCTTCCGCTGAAATTATTAATGAACTTGCGGAACATAGTACAGATATTGGTAAGTTTGTTAATGTGATCAGAGAGATAGCAGATCAAACTAACTTACTCGCCTTAAATGCCGCAATAGAAGCTGCACGAGCAGGTGAGCAAGGTCGAGGTTTTGCCGTAGTTGCTGATGAAGTTCGAACGTTAGCAAGTAGAACGCAAGACTCTACGAGCGAAATTCAACGAATTATTGAGCAATTGCAATTAGGTACCAGTCGGTCAGTTGAAGCGATGAAAAACGGTGTTGAACAAGCTGAACAAGGTGTTGAAAAAACAGCGCAAGTCGCTGATACCTTTCAACAGGTAAGTCAAAGCGTTACTGAAATAGTTGCCGCGACAACTGAAATATCACTGTCTCTTATACACATCTCCGAGCCCACGAGACTAAGGCGAATCTCG
>OJAZ01000173.1_pt1 | contig 36445 bp, 32 predicted proteins | sample 1589851 | NCBI WGS metagenome assembly OJAZ01 (sample SAMN05416792, study PRJEB24817) | seawater metagenome | isolation source: Sea water | place: Canada:Atlantic | collected 2013-07 | reverse complement strand
AAACCTGAATATGATGTTCTGACTTAATAAGAGATTCTCCCCTCGGTTTTGTTTTATTAGTGTTTATGTTTTTATTATACGCTCCTCATTTGAGGGGCGTTTTTTTTGTTTAAATTTTAAGTCAATCTGATCTAATCGGCATAAAGCATTTTGAGCAACACCTTTTATTCAATGTAATGTCCGAGAACTATTAATGCTTTCAAATCTATAAAATATAACGTTAACCGCGGCCACACCTATAACTTTTTCTATGCTCATAGGTTTTACCTATCAATATGATAAATTCAAACGATTGTTCCTATTTAAAATATCGACGTATCATTCTCCCAACTTAACAAGCACTCATATTTTTAAACAAGTGGAGATACAAATGTACCAATCAATTATCAATTCAACTATTCAACCATTTAACGCAACAGCATTTAGTAAAGGCGAATTCGTAGAAGTGTCAGAAGCTGACGTAGCAGGTAAATGGGCAGTATTTTTCTTCTACCCTGCTGATTTTACTTTTGTATGTCCTACAGAGTTAGGCGATATGGCTGACCATTATGCACAGTTACAAGAAATGGGCGTTGAAGTTTACTCAGTATCAACTGATACACACTTTACACACAAAGCGTGGCACGGAAGTTCAGACACCATTGGTAAAATTCAATATCCAATGATCGGCGACCCAACGGGTAAAATTACTCGCAATTTTGGTGTAATGATCGAAGACGATGGTTTAGCACTTCGCGGTACCTTTGTTGTTAACCCTGAAGGCGAAATAAAAATTGCTGAAATACATGACTTAGGTATAGGCCGTTCTGCAAAAGAATTAGTACGTAAAATTCAAGCAGCACAATATGTAGCTGACCATGACGGTGAAGTTTGTCCAGCAGCTTGGCAGCCAGGTGCAGAAACATTAACACCATCTTTAGACTTAGTAGGCAAAATTTAAACTAAGACAAATATTGCCGCGATTGAAAATGTATATCGCGGCAACGTTTACACCCAAGTATTAAAATCAAAGAACCTTGAATCCTATTCATCATCTTTCTCGAAGGAATAACCATGTTAGATACAAACTTAAATCAACAACTAACAACCTATTTGCAAAATTTAACATCGGCTGTTGAATTGTCAGTATTTTTAGGTGACGACGTAAAGTCAAAAGAATTAAATGCCTTGGTGGCAGAAATTGCACAAATGTCAGCATTAGTAACGGTTGTTGAAGCTGATGCAAGTAACGAACGCGTGCCATCAATGTTAGTAAAGTCAGTTAAAACAGGTGGCGAAATGCGTTTTGCCGGAGTACCTATGGGGCATGAATTCACTTCATTAGTACTAGCCTTGTTGCACAGCGGCGGCCATCCAATAAAACTTGATAAAGCGGTTATTGAGCAAGTGGCAGCACTGGAAGGCAACTATAGCTTTGAAACCTACATCTCTTTAAGCTGCCAAAATTGTCCTGATGTAGTGCAAGCTTTGAATATGATGGCAGCAATTAATCCACAAATTCAACATGTGATGGTGGATGGCGCTTTATTCCAAGAAGAAGTGTACAAACGCGATATTTTATCGGTTCCTGCCGTATATCTAAATGGTAAAGCGTTTGGGCAAGGCCGTATGACAGTAACCGAAATTTTAAATAAAGTAGATACCAATGCGGGTGCGAGACAGGCAAAAACCATAAGCAATAAAGCAGCTTTTGACTTATTAGTGATTGGTGGTGGCCCTGCAGGCGCAGCATCAGCAATATATAGTGCACGTAAAGGTATTCGCACGGGTATAGTTGCCGATAAATTTGGTGGTCAAGTGCAAGACACTATGGCAATTGAGAACTTTATCTCAGTCAGTGCGACTGAAGGTCCAAAGTTAGTCGCGAGTTTAGAGGCGCATGTTAACGACTACGATGTTGATATTATGAATAATCAGCGAGTAAAAAACATTATTGAAAGCGATGTTGAAGGTGGCCTAATTACCGTGGAACTTGAAAATGGTGCCACCTTACAAACACGTTCTACCATAATTGCCACAGGGGCAAGATGGAGAGAAATGAACGTAACTGGCGAACAGGAATATCGTGGTAAAGGCGTGGCTTATTGTCCTCATTGTGATGGTCCTTTGTTCAAAGGTAAATCAGTTGCGGTGATCGGCGGCGGAAATTCAGGTATAGAGGCGGCAATTGATCTAGCCGGACTTGTTGAACACGTAACGGTATTAGAGTTTGATAGTAAATTACGTGCTGATGCAATATTGCAAAATAAAGCACGTTCGATGTCGAATATTGACATCATTGTTAATGCTCAAACCACGGAAGTATTAGGTAATGGCAAGCATGTTACTGGGCTAAACTACCTTAATCGTGCCACCAATGTGCAAGAAACCATAGAACTTGCCGGTATATTTGTTCAAATTGGTTTGGTACCTAATTCTCAATTTTTAAAAGGTAGCGTTGATTTAACCGAGCGTGGCGAAGTTATTATTAATCAAAAGGGTGAAACTAATCTCGCAGGTGTTTATGCCGCTGGCGATGTAACTAACACACCTTTTAAACAAATTATTATTGCCATGGGAAGTGGCGCAACAGCTGCGTTAGGTGCATTTGATTACTTAATAAGAACACCAAATCCACTTGAAGATAAAGGTATTAACGACGTTGCCGCATAGAATTGGGTAGCTTTAGTTATAAAAACGCTATTGTGATAAGCAATAGCGTTTTTTGTTGTCTAGCTTTTAGCTAGCGAGTGATCACATAAAACTTATGCTCAAAAATTGTTAAATAAAATTATTAAGCAAAGCCTATAAATAAAAATATTAATCCAATAAGCCCTTTACGGCAGTGCGAATATGACTCACAACGGCTCTAACACTCTCCATTCTTGCGTAGCCAGTTCGGCAAAGTAATACAATTTCGCGCATAGGCTGTGGATGTTGAAACGGAATATAATGTATATGTTTTTGTGGTGCATAATTCATAGTCGCAAGCTGCGGCATTAATGTAATTCCCATATTACTTGCCACCATGTAACGTAAAGTTTCAAGGCTGGTGGCTCGAAAACTATGATCTTCTTCAGCCCCAGCACTAAAACAATAACCCATAGCTTGGTCTCTTAAACAATGCCCATCTTCTAAAGTAAGAATTTTTTGATTGTGCAAATCATCAAACGTTACAGTAGATCTGTTAGCGAGTGGATGTGATGCAGACGTTGTCATGACTAAAGGCTCAGTAAATAAATCATATCGTTCAAAACGTGCCATTTCTGGTAGCCAAGGCAAAATTAAAATATCGAGCTTGCCTGTTTCCAACTGTTGTAATAAATCTTGGGTTCTATTTTCATGAAGATAGAAGTTTATTTTTGTTAGGTTACTGTTCAAGGTCGGCATAATATGCGGCAGTATATAAGGCGCTAGCGTGGGAATTAAACCTATGTGCAAATCACCCGAAAGGGGATCTAATAAAGCTTTAGCCGCTTCTTCAAAGTTATTTGCTGCGTTCAGTACTTGCTGGGCTTGTTGAACGAGTTTTTCGCCTGCCGGCGTTAGCATTACGTTACGAGGTTGTCGCTCAATTAGCGTTAACTTAAGTCGTTGTTCTAACTTCTGAATTTGCCCACTTAAGGTAGGCTGGCTTACAAAGCAAGCATCTGCTGCATGTCCAAAGTGCTTGTATTGCGCGATAGCTGTTAAGTATTCGAGATCTCGTATTTTTATCATTGTTAAAATCTATGGCAATAAGGAATTTAATAGTTAATAGATTTTAACTTAAGCACATAGCTTTGGCTACATTGCACTAAAATATGCAATGAGCTCAAATTGCTGTAGGCATTTATTTAAAAAGAGTGAATGCAGAGAAGTAAATTTTCAGTGCAAAATATGTTGATTCTTATAATGAGCTTGTTCGTTTTGAATGAACTAAACATCATCATTAGTTTTATCTTGTCTGTTGAAAACCCAAAGATACTCAATTCAATCACTCATTAAAAAACTCATCACCAGCCTGATAAATTATACCCATAAGTTATTTTGAGCGGTGAGGTTAGTGGTTTCATCACCCGTATTAACGACACCTTTGGGCTCTATTATCATAATTTTACATTCTTTATTAGCAACGGGCTTATGTTCAATACCTTTAGGTATTACAAATAATTCGCCCGAGGATAGGGTGACAACACCATCTGGTAATTCGATATTAAGTTCACCTTCAATCACAATAAAAACCTCATCAGTATCAGGGTGGTTATGCCAAACAAACTCACCTTCAACTTTAACTAATTTAAATTGGTAATCATTCATTTCAGCGATTACACGAGGGGACCAATGGTCGGAAAATTTAGTAAACTTATCTTTAAAATTAATGACTTTAGATTGCATTTTTACTCCGATGGAATTTAGCACTATGGCAATACTACATTATTCAATAATCTTAAAACCATCAATGCCTGAATTAATCTATTTATCATTGATAAAATTGATTTTTCGATGGCATGTTTAAACAATAAAAAATGCTAACTTTCATTAAAATCAGCTGACTCGCTTATTCATTGAACAATAAGATCTTGCGTTTACTCTAAGCCTGTATACAATAACAGTGATACTGTTTAAAAATACAGGCTTAACCTTCAGTCGCTTAAGGAATATAAATGCGCCCTTTAACACCAAGACAACAGCAGATATTTGATCTGATTAGAGAAAAAATTTCAGATACAGGTATGCCACCAACGCGAGCTGAAATTGCGACTAACTTTGGCTTTAAGTCAGCCAATGCAGCAGAAGAGCATTTAAAAGCATTAGCTAAAAAGGGCTATATAGAAATGCTGCCTGGTACATCACGCGGTATTCGCCTTGCAGAAGAATTTATACAAGAAGATGGATTACCACTTGTTGGACGAGTTGCAGCAGGGGAGCCTATTTTAGCGCAAGAGCATGTAGAGCAGCACTATAAAATTGATGGCAGTCTATTTCATCCTGCGGCTGATTATTTATTACGTGTTAGCGGCGAAAGTATGAAAAATATAGGTATTTTTGATGGTGACCTATTAGCGGTTCATCAAACAACGGATGTACAAAATGGCCAAGTAATTGTTGCTCGTGTTGAAGATGACGTTACGGTTAAGCGCTTTAAACGTGAAGGCAATGTGGTTTATTTACATGCTGAAAACGACGATTTTTCACCTATTAAAGTAGATTTAACATCTCAACAATTTAATATTGAAGGGTTGGCAGTGGGTGTAATTCGATCGGCCGATTGGATGTAATCACTTATTTATCTACTTTAATTATTTTCTCTTCATTTCCCGTAACATTAAGCAGATTTAAACTAAGCGTTTAAATCTGCTTTTACTTATATTTGGTCATACATTATCCCACTTACTTTTTTAAACTAAGTTATTGTGCTATTCGCTCGTAAAATCGGCTTTGTGCGGGTTTTTTATACAACGCATTGTATGGCTGATTATTTATTATTCAGTACAAAAAAACATCTCAGAACAAAAAACAAACATTCTACATACCCTTTTAAAAATGGACGCTTCGCTTAGTTTAGGGTTAATACTCTATTGTATTTATTGGCTTTTATTTTTCATGCTTTTGAAATTTTAATTTGACCCCGATCAAGTTTTAAGTAATTCTAGTCTAGAAAACGTACAAACATAACAATAGGGCGTAATTGACGGTTGTCTGTTAATGCGTCACTTAAATAATAATAAATGTATGCGCAAAACAGTCAGCTTTCATGATGAATCTGTGTTGTTTTGCCTCAAAAGGGTGAAGGAGATGTCGAGTGAAGAGACGTAACCTAGGTTTGCTGTTGCTAGGGGGCTTGTTGTCCAGTTCGGTTTGGGCAGATATGCCACTGAATTTGACCAAGGGCGTTACGGATGTCAGTAGAGACGTATATGATTTACATATGCTGGTACTCTATATCTGTACTGCTATTGGTGTTGTGGTATTTGGTGCCATGTTTTGGTCTATGGTTTTTCACCGTAAATCAAAAGGCTTTAAACCATCAACCTTCCATGAAAGCACAAAAGTTGAAATTCTTTGGACGGCAATTCCTGTCGTTATTCTAATCGCGATGGCTGTTCCTGCCACTATTACGCTCATTGATATGGAAAATAACGATGATGCGGATTTGACGATTCAAGTTACTGGTTCTCAGTGGAAATGGCATTATAAGTATTTCGATCAAGATATCGAATTCTATTCAGTACTTTCTACTCCACGCGAACAGTATGAAAACCAAGACGGTACTTCAGCAGAGAAAGGTGAAAACTACCTGTTAGAAGTTGATCGTCATTTAGTTATTCCAACCAATAAAAAAGTACGGTTTGTTATTACTTCTGATGATGTTATTCACGCTTGGTGGGTACCGGCATTTGCGGTTAAACAAGATGCTAACCCTGGCTTTATTAATGAAGCTTGGACGAAAGTAGATGAACCCGGTATTTATCGCGGCCAATGTGCTGAATTGTGTGGTAAAGATCACGGCTTTATGCCAATTGTGGTTGAAGTTAAATCAGAAGCTGATTATGCAATTTGGCTTGATGATCAAAAACAATTGAAGGCAAATGCAGCAGCAGCTGAAGCGGCTTCATTAAATGCTTCTGTTCCTCTAGAAGAGCTAATGCAACTCGGTGAAACAACCTACACTGCTTATTGTGCAGCTTGTCACCAAGTTAGCGGTCAAGGTTTACCTCCAGCATTTCCTGCCCTTAAAGGCAGTGCTGTTGCTACAACAGGTCCAGCTAGTGAGCACATAGATATAGTGTTTAACGGTAAAGCTGGTACAGGTATGCAAGGTTACGGCAAGCAATTAAGCTTAAAAGAAATTGCTGCAGTCGTTACTTACGAGCGTAATGCTTGGGGTAACAATACGGGTGATGCTGTGCAAGCTGCTGATGTAAAAGCAGTGTCGGGCGCCGCAAGTACCGGTATTTTAGATGTTGTTGAAGATGTAGTAGAAGATGTAACAGAGCAAGTTACTGACGTTATTGACGACATTATGCCTGAAGAAGATTTAGCCAAGGTTTATAGCAAAGATGAATTAATGACCATGGGTGAAGAAGTTTACATGACCGCATGTGCTGCATGTCATCAAGCGAGTGGAGCTGGTATGGCACCAGTATTTCCAGCACTTAAAGATAGTGTAATTGCTAAGGGCGACGTAACAGTTCATATCGACATGGTTCTCAATGGTAGCAAGAAAAATCCAGCAATGGCTGCATTTTCTGGCCAATTAACTAAAACGCAAATTGCTGCGGTTGTAACTTATGAGCGTAATGCTTGGGGTAACAACACCGGTGATTTAGTCCAGCCAGCAGATGTTGCTGCTAGCGCGAAGTAGGGAGGCGTTATAATGACTACAGATGTAATTAATGATCAATCCGAACATGATTCACATGACGGTGAGCACCATGATCATAAAATGACCGGCCTGAAACGCTGGTTATATACCACTAACCATAAAGATATCGGTTCGATGTACTTATGGTTCTCATTTATTATGTTCTTAACTGGCGGTGTAATGGCGTTGGTTATCCGCGCTGAGCTATTTCAGCCAGGATTACAAATAATTGAGCCTGACTTCTTTAACCAAATGACCACGGTTCACGGTCTTATTATGGTTTTCGGCGCAATAATGCCAGCCTTTACTGGTTTAGCTAACTGGATGCTACCTATGATGGTTGGCGCGCCAGATATGGCATTGCCACGCTTGAATAACTGGAGCTTTTGGATACTACCATTTGCTTTCGCTATTTTATTGTCGACTTTCTTTTTAGAAAGTGGCGCGCCTAACTTTGGTTGGACTTTCTACGCACCATTATCAACGACATACAGTAACGGTAGTACGGCGCTGTTTGTATTTGCGGTACATATTATGGGGATCTCCTCAATTATGGGCGCGATCAACATCGTTGTTACCATTATGAATATGCGTGCGCCAGGTATGACCTACATGAAAATGCCATTATTTGTTTGGACATTTTTCATCACAGCTTACTTGTTAATTGCGGTAATGCCGGTGCTCGCGGGTACCGTCACTATGGTGTTAACCGATACCTACTTTGGCACCAGCTTCTTTGATGCCGCCGGTGGTGGTGACCCTGTAATGTTCCAGCATATATTCTGGTTCTTTGGTCATCCTGAAGTTTACATCATGATTTTGCCAGCCTTTGGTATTGTATCTACTACCATTCCAGCATTTTCACGTAAAAAACTCTTTGGTTATAGTTCAATGGTTTACGCGACTGCATCAATTGCATTCTTATCGTTTATCGTTTGGGCGCATCACATGTTTACCACGGGTATGCCGCTATTTGGTGAATTATTCTTTATGTATTGCACCATGTTAATTGCCGTACCTACGGGTGTTAAGGTCTTTAACTGGGCTGCAACTATGTGGCGCGGTTCAATTAGCTTTGAAACGCCAATGTTATTCTCTATTGCCTTCGTGATTTTGTTCACTATTGGTGGTTTTTCTGGCTTGATGCTAGCGATGACTCCAGTGGATTTTCAATATCATGATACTTACTTTGTTGTTGCTCATTTCCATTATGTATTGGTTACAGGTGCGCTATTCTCTATTTTTGCTGGCGCATACTACTGGTTACCAAAATGGACGGGTTACATGTACAACGACACTTTAAGTAAATGGCATTTTTGGTGTTCATTGATCTCAGTTAACTTATTGTTCTTCCCAATGCACTTTTTAGGATTAGCGGGCATGCCTCGCCGTATTCCTGATTACGCTTTGCAGTTTGCAGACTTTAATAAGTGGGTCAGTATTGGTGGTTTTGCTTTTGGTATTTCGCAATTAATTTTCTTGGTGTTGGTTATCAAGTGTATTAGAGGCGGAGAAAAAGCTCCTGCGAAACCTTGGGATGGCGCAGAAGGATTGGAATGGACAGTGCCTAGCCCTGCGCCTTACCATACTTTTGAAACACCACCAAAAATTGATTAATTGGAAATAAAATGACTAACGGTGAATCGCAAAACAAGTTGTCAGAACAAGCGCAAGCAAAAACGCATGATGCGTCAGTGAAAAAAACAGTAAAAAAGCTGATGTTAATCGTTTTTGGTATGTTTGGTTTTGGTTTTGCGATGGTACCGTTATATGACGTGTTTTGTGATATCACTGGGTTGAATGGAAAAACCTCTAACGTGGCAGCAAGTTACGATGCTGTATCGATAGATACCGAACGTACGATTACCGTGCAATTTTTGACTCGAACGGCTAAAGGTATTCCTTGGCGGTTTGAGCCAATGATTAACGAAGTGAAAGTACACCCAGGTGAGCGTAAAGTCGTTACATTTTACGCAAAAAATGAGTCTGTAAACGATATTATCGGCCAAGCTGTGCCGTCAGTATCACCAGGGCGAGCTGCGATTTATTTTCAAAAGATAGAGTGCTTTTGTTTTAATAATCAGCCGTTAAAAGCCAGTGAAGATGTTGAAATGGGTTTACAATTTTATGTTGATGTAGACTTACCCGATGACGTATCTACTATCACCCTGTCTTACACCTTATACGATATTACAAGCTCAGTTGATTCTTAAGTGCTTAGCACTTAAATGAGGGGAACAACAATGACGACAAAAGAATACGAAAGTTATTACGTACCAGCGCAAAGCAAATGGCCAATAATTGGGGCTGTAGCGCTGTTTTTGATTGCCGTGGGTGCTGGCAATTATGTCTCAAATTTAAATAATCCTGAAAATGCAGGCGGTGGCTGGGTTTTACTGGCTGGTGTCGCATTGATTATTTATATGGTTTTTGGCTGGTTCAATAATGTTATTACCGAGTCAATGGCTGGAAAATATAGTCGTCAAATGGATAATTCATTCCGTCAAGGTATGAGTTGGTTCATCTTTTCAGAAGTCATGTTTTTTGCGGCATTTTTTGGTGCGTTACTTTATGCTCGTACTTTCTCTGTGCCTTGGCTTGATGGTGCAGGCAATAATGCTGCAACAGCCGCTATATTATGGCCTGAATTTACCGCAACTTGGCCATTAATAAAAACACCTGATGGCACTGAAACAACCGCTATGGGTTGGTATGGTTTACCATTAATTAACACCATTTTATTGTTAACGTCATCAATTACTGCACATTTTGCACATGTTTCATTAGAACAAGAAAAACGTGGATTATTAAAGTTTTGGTTAGGTTTAACGGTAGTTTTAGGTATTGTTTTTCTGTTTTGCCAAGGCCTAGAGTATGCGCATGGCTATGCTGATGAAATGAAACTGTATTTAGACAGTGGCATTTACGGTAATACCTTTTACTTGCTAACCGGCTTTCATGGTATGCACGTAACCTTGGGTACCATCATGTTGTTAGTGATGTTAATTCGAGTATTTAAGGGACATTTTACACCGAAAAACCACTTTGCATTCCAAGCCGCAAGTTGGTATTGGCATTTTGTTGATGTAGTTTGGGTAATACTGTTTGTTTTTGTCTATATTATCTAAAGTATTTAATAACGACAAAATTGAGTAAGTTATTGAAGGTACGATATTATCAATATCGTACCTTTCATTATTTAAAAGGGGCGTGGATTAGGCGTGATAACCCCAGTAAATATACCGATAACAAGCAATAAAATGATGACGACGGATGTTATAACTCTACGGCCGATATATTTAGACATAGGTGGCTTGTCGGAATCATTTTTATTCATGATAAATAATGCTCTAAACAAGTTGTAAATCATAAAGGCTAATAAGCCGACAACAATAATTTTAATTAACACAACATTCTCTCTTTTATAGTCTGTTTTTAGTTAGTGAACATGCGGTAGTCTATGAATCTGGTATTAATTCAGCACAAGTTAAAACAACTTAATTGGCCGATGGTTATATTTACCATGCTAGTATTTTCGTTATTAATCAAGCTCGGATTTTGGCAAATTGAACGGGCTTTTGAAAAAGAGCAACGTCAACAACGAATTAAAACGTTAAGCCAACGCAACGCATTATCGTTAGAGCAAATATTAGCGCTTAAAGGCTTGCAAGACGGAATTAATGATTTACCCATAGAGGTAAGTGGGAATTTTGATGCTGATAAAGTTTTTCTGCTTGATAACCAGCCTGATAAAGGGCGCTTAGGCTATCGGGTATATCAAATTATTGAAAGTAACGGCGCTGCTATTTTAGTTAACTTAGGTTGGGTGCAAGGCTCGATTGACCGAAGTGTATTACCTGAGATATTACCTGTTAGTGGTCAACATACCATCACAGGTCATGTTCGAGAAATTGAAGTGGGTATTCAATTACAAGCGCAAAATTTCACTGATTCAAACTGGCCGCTGCGAGTACAACAAATAGAAATCGATAAGTTTTCGCAATTAATCAACAAGAAACTATTGCCCTTTGTGGTTTACTTAGATAAAAAAGAGTCTATAGGATATAAAAAAAATTGGCAGCCGATTGTAATGCCACCTGAAAAACATCGAGGATATGCTTTTCAATGGTTTAGTTTGGCATTAGCTTGGATAAGTTTAATGATTTGGGCCGCTATAAAAATGAGTAAAAAAGATCCATCATAAATGACTAAAATAATCTGAAATAAAAATGAGCAAGTAGAGTAGAAAATACCGAAATCAAATAATAAGAATAAAAGGCTGAGTTGTATGAGTTCTTCAGAGTTAAATAAATCGCGCCGCAGTATGTTAATTCTCTTAGCGGTATTTATTATCCCGATTGTGCTAGCTAAATTAGCACTAAACCAACAATGGTTTAATTATGGTGTCACCAACCAAGGGCAGTTAATTGATAATGAACTGACTTTGGCAAAACTTGGGCTAAATGTAGACGATTTTGATCACCAATGGTTGATGTTATACACCTTACCAGCAACATGTGATGAACAATGTGAAAAAGTTTTAGTCAGCGTTAACAATACCTATATAGCACTTGGTAAAGAAATGCCGCGTGTTAAACCTATCGCTTTAACTCAACAAGATTTAAGTCCAGCACAAGCTGAAAAAATTAATATTAAGAAATGGCACATTCAAGCTATGCCTGCATTAGCTAAAGTTGAGATTACCCAGTCACAAGTGCTTATTGTTGATCCACTAGGCAATGTCATTTTAAGCCATATACCGCCAAAAAGTCATGAGCAATTGCCGCACTTTGGTAAGTCAATATTAGCCGACTTTAAGAAGTTGTTAAAATATTCAAGGATTGGCTAATATGAGAACACAAAGCTCATCGGATATTAAAAAACTCGTTTTTGTTAGCATTTTATTAGCCATAGTTGTGGTCAGTTTAGGTGCTTATACTCGATTAACTCACGCCGGACTTGGTTGCCCTGATTGGCCAGGCTGTTACGGTTTTATTGACGTGCCAAAAACAAGTGAACAAATTTTGGCTGCTGAAAAAGCATTCCCTGATCGCCCAGTAGAGCATCACAAAGCTTGGAACGAAATGATTCATCGTTACTTTGCTGGCGCCTTAGGTTTTTTAATTCTAATTATTGCCTTTTTGTCGATTAAACGTCGAGCGCATGGTGGCCCCGTGGGTTTGCCTATTTTAATTTTGTTGGTGGTGATCTTTCAAGCCGCACTAGGCATGTGGACCGTCACCATGATGTTAATGCCTGTGGTTGTCATGGGGCATCTGCTCGGGGGCTTTACCACTTTATGCTTATTGTTTTTACTGTATTTGCGTTTGGGAGATTATCGAGTACCCGGCGGTGATGTTGCTTTAAAAAAATATGCTAAGTTTGGTGTGTTAGGTATTATTATTTTAGTTGGGCAAATTAGTTTAGGTGGTTGGACATCGTCAAATTACGCCGCGCTAACCTGTACTGAGCTACCTATTTGTCAAGCTGGTTGGATGGATCAGCTAAATTTTGAACATGCGTTAGATCTAATACCGCCAGAGAAAGATAGTTACGAATTTGGTCATTTAGATCATGCGTCGCGTTTAACCATTCATGTGATGCATCGCATTGGTGCTATAGTAACAACGCTTTATTTATTATGGTTTGCTATCAGTATATACCGTAAAGCTCAGTCACCATTTTTTAGAAATGCTTCATTGAGTTTAGGTTTTATTCTTAGCGTACAAGTTGGCTTAGGGATAAGTAATGTTTGGTTTTCATTACCGTTAAGTGTAGCGGTAAGTCACAACGTGGTTGCTGCCATGTTAATGATGTCATTAATTACTATGACATACAGTTTAAAACGGAAAATTTAGGGGCATAATATGAGTCAAAGCAACACGGTAGAAGCGAGTCATAGCGCACCTATTACGCCCATTTGGCGTGATTATTATGAAATAACAAAACCACGGGTAGTGGCATTGTTAGTGTTAACGGCTTTAGTGGGCATGTGTTTATCTGTGCCTGGCGTTATTCCTTGGCAGGTTTTAGTGCCATCCATGATAGGCATTGGCTTTTTGTCTTCAGCCGCCGCCGCCATTAACCACATTGTAGATGAACGTATAGATAAAGTGATGGGGCGAACTTATAATCGACCATTACCAAACGGCAGGCTTACTGCACGCAGCGCCACCATCTTCGCGATCAGTTTAGCCGTGGTAGGCTTTATCGTTTTATATGCGTTAGTCAACCCGCTCACTGCTTGGTTAACCTTCTCAGGTCTTGTAGGTTATAGCTTTATTTATACTATGTATTTAAAGCGCGCTACCCCTCAAAATATAACCATTGGCGGTTTAGCTGGAGCGATTCCCCCTTTATTGGGTTGGACAGCAATGACCAATGAAGTACATCCCAATGCGCTATTATTAGTACTATTGATATTCACTTGGACACCACCACATTTTTGGGCGTTAGCTATTCATCGAAAAGACGAATATGCCAAGGTTAACATTCCTATGCTGCCGGTTACTCACGGAGTAAACTTCACTAAAACTCAAATTTTACTGTATACGGTATTGCTGTTTGTTGTGGGTTTATTACCGTATTTGGTCGGTATGAGTAATTGGTTATATTTAATTGGTGCAGTGGTTTTAAACTTAGTGTTTTTTGCTTATGCTTGGAAATTAAAATTTCATGCTGATGAAGAAACTGCCATGGATACTTTTAAGTTTTCTATTGTGCATTTAATGGCATTATTTATTATTCTCTTACTCGATCACTACTTATTACCGGTTACCGGCTAATGAATAAAATAGTTACCTTGATAGTTGCATTAGGTGCACTTGCGGCGGGTATCGTGTTATTTGGTCAGTTAAACCAAAAAGCGCCTGTTGAATTTGCCTTACATTACCAACAAGCACGAGATATAAAAACCTTTGAGTTAACTGATCATCTCGGCGAAAAGTTCAATAACGAGTCGCTAAAAGGTAAGTGGAATTGGGTGTTTTTTGGTTATACATCTTGCCCTGATGTATGCCCAACAACACTGCAAGAACTGAACTTTATCTACGATGATTTACAAGCCATAACTAATAACAACCAAGTTTTGCTAGTTTCTGTTGACCCTAAACGCGATACGCAAGAAAAGCTTGCAAGTTATATTGGTTATTTTAATCCTGAATTTAAAGCTTTGCATGGTGATCATGGGGCGTTATTTCCATTCGCGAGAAACTTAGGTTTAATGTATGCGATTACTGAGCCTGAAGTTGATCTGCAATTGAATAGTGATGCCATAGAAAAGCACGGAGCAACAGTAACTAACTACTTAGTTGATCACAGTGCATCATTAGTATTAATTAATCCTGATGGCAAAGTAGAAGCTATTTTTAAGCCAAAACAAGCGTTGGGTGAAGTGCCGGTGATTGAAGGTGATAAACTTGTAAGTGATTTTGCAAAAATAGTCGCGTTATATTGAGTTAAGTTTAAAGCAACAACAAAATTAAACTCGGTATTTATGAGGTGAAGTTTTTAAACTATTTTCCACATAAATGCCGAGCTGATAACTTCGCTACTCACAGTTTATTCTGTCTTATTTATAACGGATACCATTCTCGATTTTCTTTGAGAATAAACCAAGGTTTTGAAAACCAATAATATCTTCCGGGTTCACTAATACTTGGTGCAGTACAATTACAACGTACACGACCTGGCTGTAATGGTGCACTAAAATTAATGGCAAAGCTTTCGTCGTTGTGCCATTCAATTTTTTGTCGGCCTAAGCCAGAAATATAACAATGTAGCTGATCAGGTTCAAAGTCATCAACTTCCACATTAACCGTTAGTGAAGAAGATTGACCTTGCTCAAAGATGGTTTGTAGATTGTCGCCTTTAAGCTGAATGTTAAAAGGTAATGAGTCTAGCTTATCTCGCAGGCTTGAAAGTTGGTCGTAGGGTTGGGAAGCAGGAAATCGCGGAATACTGGTCACGTCAGTATTCAAACCAACAGCCCCAGATTGCTGTGAAAATGCGACAAAGTTATTATCACGTACCCATTGTTGAACTTCTGGGCTGAACTCGCCATAAGGATAGGCAAAGTAGCGCCAGCTCTGGCCAGTTTCTGCTTTAATCATTTCTTCAGCACGTAAGAGCGTTTCTGTATTTTTGGCTAACCAAGCTTGGGTGGTCATTCCGTCTGGCGTTCGGGCTAACGAATCATGGTGCATGCCATGGTTGGCAATAATTACACCGTCATCAGCCATCACTTTTAATTGTTGCCATGATAGAAAATGTGAAGTGTTCTGTCCTACCATCCCCGGGTTGATAAAGATGGTAAAAGGAAAGTTGTACTTGTCTAAAATTGGCTTACCATTGGTTAAAATGTTGATATAAGCATCATCAAAGGTGATCACTACCGTTTTATCGGGTAAAGCTTGTTGCTGCTTAATAGCGTCCATTAAGGTGGATAAGGCAATCACTTTAAAGTTATTGTCTTGTAGATATTGCATATGTTTTGAAAATTGTTCGGGGGTAATGCTAGTGCTAGCTGGAGTGTCTTCACTAACATGATGATATTGTAAAATAACAGTAGCAAAACTGGTGAAATGTATGCAAAAGCACAACGCTGCCAAGAGACGGTATTTCATGGTAATCTTCCTGCAAAATATGGGAAATTAAAGACAGGCGTAAAATAGCTTTTTTTTAACACTTTATACAGCCCAATTAACAATAAAGGTCAGCTTTTTTGAAATTCAATGATTTAGATCGGCATAAGCAATTGTTCGTCCTCGCTTTACCGATGATTTTATCAAATATAACCGCACCTTTATTAGGCTTGGTTGATACTGCAGTTATCGGGCACTTATCTCATGCTTATTATTTGGGTGGAAGTACGGTTGGGGCGATGATTATTACGGTCATTACTTGGCTTTGTGGTTTTTTGAGAATGTCGACAACGGGCTTGTCGGCACAAGCGTTTGGTCAACAAAATGATCAATCAAACTGCTTAATATTACTCCGCGGTATCATTGTTGCTTTCACCGTTGGCTTGGTGGTTATTCTGCTGCAAGGTGTTTATCTAGATATAGCACTTTCACTCGCTGGAGGCTCTGAGCAAGTTCAGTTTTATGCTCGAGAATATAGTGAAGTGCGTGTATGGGGCTTGCCTGCGGCATTGGCGAATTTAGTTATTATGGGCTGGCTACTTGGCAATCACCAAGCGAAAGCTGTGATGTGGCTAGTTATTACGACAAATTTAATTAATTTAGGCTTAGATCTACTGTTTGTTATTGGTTTTGAATGGCAAGTTAAAGGTGTGGCATTGGCGACCTTAATTTCAGAATACAGTGGCTTAATTATAGGGTTAACTTTTGTATTTAAAAACTTTCAGCACAAATTTATTGGCTTGTTTACCAATGCACAGCAACTGTTTGAGGCGGTGTTAGAGCGCTCGGCATTACTTAGTTATTTTAAGCTTAATCGAGATATATTAATTCGTACTTTATGCTTAGAGGTTTGCTTTGTATTTATGACTTTTCAAGGAGCACGATTAGGTGATGATGTCATTGCGGCCAATGCGATATTGATGAACTTTTTGTTATTAATATCGTTCGGTTTAGACGGTATCGCGAATGCTGCCGAAGTTATGGTAGGCAAAGCAAAAGGTGAAAATAACCAAAAAAATATGTTTGTCAGCGTGAATATTGCACTATGTTGGACCGGCATCTTTGCTCTGGCTTATAGCTTAATGTTTTATCTAGCGGGTAATTATTTTATTACAACCATTTCAAATATAACCGAGGTTGTTGATTATGCACAACAGCATTTATTCTGGATTGTCGCGCTGCCCATACTCGCTTGTTGGTGTTATTTATACGACGGTGTGTATGTGGGATTAATGCAAGCACATATTATGAGAAACAGCATGTTAATTGCTACTTTTGGTTGTTTCTTTCCGGTGTGGTGGTTATTACAAGATTATGGGAATCATGGGTTGTGGGCTGCATTTTCTGTCTTTATGCTAGCACGTGGAGTAACGTTAGCTTGGCACTATCAACGAAATAAACATGCTTTTTAATGAGTCTGCACGTTTATGGTTTTATCTAAGGTTTAGTGCGATTAAAAATGTGATACAAACGATTAGCAAATAACCCGAGGTAGCCGTAAATAGCGAGCAGACCACCGATAGCTAAGATCGCAATGCCTATTATTTGCCAAATATGGCTTTGGTAAAGCCCTAAAAAAATAAAGCAGGCACCAATAATAAAAAGGCCAAGTCCTCTGAGAAAACGCTGCATGCTGCGTTGAGGGTCTTGGCCTAGCTTTTCTAATAATGACATTACTAAACTAACGAATACTAAATGTGATTAGTAATATGAATGTTCACCACGTTCGTGTTCAGTCATATCTTTAACACCTTTAATTTCATCGCCCATCATGTCGATTAATTGCTTTTCAATGCCGTCTTTTACCGTAACATCAATTTGAGCACAACCATTACAGCCGCCGCCAAATTGCAAGACCGCATAGCCGTCTTCGGTAATTTCCATTAATGTACATTCGCCGCCATGGCCAGCAAGTTGCGGATTTACTTCAGCTTTTAAAAAGTAATCTACACGTTCGAACAAAGGAGCGTCATCACCCACTTTACGCAATTTAGCATTTGGCGCTTTTAGCGTTAACTGAGAGCCCATTTGATCTGTGGTAAAATCAATTTCAGCTTCTTCTAAAAATAATTTACTATCGGCATCGATATAAGCTGAAAAATGCTCAAATTTTAGTTCAATATCGTCAGCTTCTACAGCGTCAGCTGGACAGTACGATACACCACATTCTGCGCTTGCTGTGCCCGGGTTTACAACAAACACACGGATACTTGTACCTTCTGCTTGACCAGAAAGTAGTTTTACAAAATGTTCTTGTGCAGTTTCTGAAATGTTAACCATCATACTATTTTACTCTCACTACTGGGTGGAACTTTTTACAGGGATTGAGTTTTCAATACCCGACTATTTTACTCAAGTATCACCATTTTACTCTTCTCAGTCGTTTGGCGCTAGTCCTAGATGGCATAATTTATATACTCCTAATCTGAAAAGGGATAAAGCTTGTAGATAAACGATTAATTATATGAAGATAACTAGTTCAAAAGGCATAATTTTGTTATTTTATCAGTAATCAATTAAGGAAAGCCTTTATGTTCTTATCGTGTTGTCGAATTGTTATATTTTTTTTATTAAGCACCTCGTTTGCTGTGTTCAGTGCGAATGTGAGTACTTATTTACCCAGTGATAGTGTTTATAATCAGAAAATACCTACGCCAGAGTCTACTTTAGGTTTTGGTATCGGTGAACGTCACCCTCGTCATGACCAAGTATTGAGTTATTTACAAAAAGTGGCAGTAGCTTCTGATCGAGTTAAGATTGAGGAGATGGGTCGAACCACGCAATTTCGTTCACAAGTTTTGCTGACGATTTCTAGCCCCGATAATCTTAATAATATTGATGAAATTCTAGCAAGGCGCTCAAATATAGCAGCGTCATCTAAAGATCCTATTGTGGTCTGGCTAGGCTATAGCGTGCATGGCGATGAAATCAGTGGTACCAATGCCGCGATGGTGGTTGCATATCATTTAGCTGCCTCACAAGGTAAAGCTGTTGCCGATATGCTCAAGGACACTATTATCGTCATAGAGCCAAGTCTTAACCCAGACGGTATGGACAGATTTGTTAATTGGGTAACCACTCATCGTGGGATCGCCGAGAACCCTGATCCAAATCATATTGAACATCATCAAAATTGGCGTACTGGTCGTACTAATCATTTTGGTTTTGACTTAAACCGAGATTGGTTGCTTTTATCGCAAAAAGAAAGCCAAAATCGCTTACCCTATTTTCATCAATATCAACCAAATGTGTTGGGTGACTTTCATGAAATGGGCGCGAACGGGAGTTATTTTTTTCAGCCTGGCATTCCAACACGAACTCACCCTTTAACACCGGCAAAAAATACCGAATTAACACAGTTGTTAGCAACTTATCATGCCAAAGCGCTCGATAAAAAAGAGCGTTTATATTACAGCGAAGAAAGCTTCGACGATTTTTATTACGGAAAAGGTTCAACTTATCCTGATATCAATGGCGGTATTGGTGTGTTGTTTGAGCAAGCGAGTAGTCGTGGTTTTCAACAACAAACGGTTAATGGTTTATTAACCTTTGAATACGGTATTCAAAATCATGTATTAACATCGTTATCGACTATTGAAGGTGCATGGAAAAACCAAGCTAAATTTAAGGATTATCGTCGAGACTTTTTTAAATTAGCTGAAAAACAAGCCAGTGATGAAAGTTTTAACGGTTATATTTTTACCGAAACAAGTGACCATTATCGGTTACAAGCTTTCTTAGGTAAGTTACAACAACATCAAATTAAGGTTTATCCGCTCAAGCAAGATTATAAGCGTCATGAGCTAACATACATTGCTGAGCAGAGTTATTATATTCCGTTAGAGCAGCCACAATATCGCGTAATCAAGGCTTTGTTTAATCAACAACAAAACTTTGAAGATAATACTTTTTATGATGTTTCAGGCTGGACATTACCACTGGCAATGAATATCAAGTTTGATCAAGTTGGCAGTACTTGGGGCTTAAAAACACAAGAGAAACCTTGGCAGCCTAGCGAGGTAAAAGCAACTGAAGTAAGTGAATCAGCTTACGCTTATGCTTTTGAGTGGCATGACTTTTTAGCACCTAAATTGTTAAACAAAATTACCAACGCCAACATTACAGCAAAGGTCGCTACTAAAGACTTTTCAGCGACAGTAAATGGCAAAGTTAAATCATTTAATCAAGGCACTATTATTGTACCTGCAGGCATTCAACAAGTTGAAAACTGGCAGAGTATTTTGACTGACTTAGCGGCGCAAAGCCAAATACCGTTGAACGCTTTAGATACGGGGTTAACGGCGAAAGGTATTGATATAGGCAGTAGCTCTTTTCGTCCAGTATCAGCACCTAAAGTATTATTAGTGGGGGGCAAAGGCGTTTCACAATATGAAGCGGGAGAAATGCTTTATTACCTTGATAGCTTACTTGAAATACCAGTAACGGTAGTCGAAATGCAAAGATTAAGTGCCATTGATTTAGCCGAATACAGTCATATTATTATGGTGGATGGGAAATATAAGGCTTTAAGTACTCAGGTAGTGGAGAAGTTTGCATCATGGGTGGCTAATGGTGGCGTAATTTTTGGTCAAAAAAATGCTGCTCAATGGTTATCAACTAATGAGATACTCAAAATTGATTTTGTCAGCAAAAATCATATCGACCAACTGTTTGATACCGATAAGTTAACCTATGGTGATAAAGAAAAACTCTCTGCAAGAAAGCGCATTGCTGGTGCTATATTTAAAGCCGAGTTAGATATTAGTCATCCACTTGCTTACGGCTACCAACAAAGTGAATTACCGGTATTTCGTAACAGCACCATTATTATGGAGCAAACAGCAAAACCCTTCATTAGCGTAGCAAAATATAGCAAAACGCCTTTACTCAGTGGCTATTCAGATCAGAACTTGGTGAATCGTTTAGCAAATAACCCAACACTTGTTGCTCATAACGTTGGTAAAGGGCGAGTTATTGCGAGTACCGACGACTTAGTTTTTAGAGGTTACTTTTTAGGCAGTATGAAAATAGTGGCAAACAGCTTGTTTTTTGCCAAAGCCTTTAGCGTAACCTTAGCTGAGTAAAGCCAAGCTAGTTCGGAATGGCTAAACTAATACAGAGGAGTGTAATATTTTGCACTCCTTTGTTTTTCAGTAATCTACAGATCTCATTAGCGGTTGTTCCTGTGGTCACTACATCATCTATTAAAATGATATTCTTCGGTAAACGCTCTCCTATACCTAAATATAAACCGAAAGCGTTTTTTAAGTTTTTTCGGCGATCGAAACCAGATTTCCCTACCTGATTTTCAGTACACTTTTCACGAATCACTACATTAGCTTGATAAGAGTAATCAAAAGCTTTTGAAAACTTGCGCGCTATCAGATGTGCTTGATTAAAACCACGGGTTTGCCACTTTTTTAAATGTAATGGTACCGATAACACTGACGTGTTGTCAGGGGTAATATTGGCTTTTTCAATATCAAGGTAGTTATGCCAATGGTCAATTAATAGGTAGCTTAATAATTCAGCCAGCTCGGTTTTATGTTGATATTTTAACTGAGTAATCCAAGTATCTAATGGCCAAACATAGGGAGCAATGGCAATAAGGTGATCAAAATTCTTTTTTGGTATCAGTTTTGTCACCGCAGGCCAAGAAAGTAGGTCATAAGGCAGAAGCTGATAATTAAAATAAGGCAAATCTGCTTGGCAAAACTGACAAAGTAAGGGGTGATGTTGGCAAGCGTTACCACATAAAATGCAACTGCTTATTTTCAGCCTAAAAGCGCTAAAACGCTGGCTAACTAATCGTTGTAAATTTAATAATATTTTGTTGTTGTCGGTATTGCCAAATTCCATTTTTAGCATCCATTGGTTAAACTATGCGCCTACCCGTTATCGAGTTCACTAAGCATGACAAAAAGCATGACACAAAAATTAAAAATTGCGAGTACAGGACAAGGAACTCCGCTAGTGTTTATTCATGGTTGGGGCCTTAACTCTGCTGTTTGGCAGCCTTGCTTAGCGCATTTGCAGACTGATTTTGAAGTTATTACCGTTGATCTTCCGGGTTTTGCTACAAATAATTCGGTGCAACTGGCTGAATATTCTTTAGTTGAAATAGCTGAACTGATTACTCTGGCGGTTGGGAAACCTGCTATTTATATTGGTTGGTCGTTAGGTGGGTTAATTGCTAGTCAAATAGCCATTTCACATCCTAAGCTATTATTAGGGTTAATTACTGTTGCAAGTTCTCCTCAGTTTGTTGAACGTGATAATTGGCCTGGTATTAAAGCGAGCGTATTGGCATTGTTTCATCAGCAATTAGCTCAAGACACGACAAAAACCATTAGTAATTTTTTGAAAATTCAAGCTATGGGCAGCCCACATATACGCCAAGACATTAAAACAATTCGTGATCTAGTTATGCAGTATGCTCAACCTAGTAGACAGGTGTTAGACGATTCATTAAGTTTATTAGAGACATCAAATTTGTCTGAGCAGTTAAAATCCATTGATAAGCCATTTTTAAGGCTTTACGGAAAGCTTGATGGTTTAGTGCCTAAACAAGTCATAAGTAAAGTTGATGAAATTGTACCTAATAGTCAAAGTTATATATTTGAACAAGCCTCGCATGCACCATTCATATCCCATCAAAGCGAGTTTCTAGTGGTATTAAAGAATTGGATAGCCCAAAATTTTACTAAAAATACATAGTTTACTTTTTGGCTTTTTTGGTCAATAATTAAACAGGTAAGCAAGTGTAATAATTTAGGAGAGTTTTATGGAAATTCAATCCGCTTTTAATACTGGCCTTCAAGGCTTTCAAAAAGCCACTGAAAGTGCCTATGAAGCTGCTGAAAATATAGCCACCAACGTAGGTATAACACCTGAAAAATACGGTATAGGTGGGCAAAGTAGTAATCAAATTTCAGATACATCTCCTCAGCTTTCAAACAACACAGTAAGCCTTACACAATCAGTGGTTGAATTACGTGTGGCAGAATTTCAAGCTAAAGCGTCTGCTAACGTTATAGAGTCAGCTGATGAAAACCTAGGGACATTACTGGACGTTCGCGTTTAGCCACTATGAATATCACACCACAAAGCAATCAACTTCCCGTACAAACTGCTGTAAACCTGCAGACTGATAGCTTGCGCCGTGATAATCAACAAAGAGAAATCATCACACGGCCCGAGCCATCGAGCCAATCAGCCGCGGAAAAAGGGGTTGCTTCAGATAAAGAGCGGGGTCGTACACCTGCGCAAAATAATCAACAAGTAGATTTTGCTAGTTTACGCAAGCAAGCAGAACTTGCTAACGATGTGATTGGCAATGGTTCAGGCCGTAACGCTGGAAACAATGAAAGTTCAGGCCAAGGTTCAGAACAAAACGATGGTGAGAATTCCGCAGACTCAAAACAAGGTCGAGATTCTACAAGTAACTCGCAAAAGTCTGATGCAGAAGTATTAGCAGAAAAAGAAATTATTCGCAGCTTAGAAAGTCGCGATAAAGAAGTACGTAATCATGAAAGGGCTCATGCATCAGTAGGTGGTGCGTTCACTGGCGCGCCGAACTACTCATATGAAACGGGTCCCAATGGTAAAAAGTACGCTGTTGAAGGTGAGGTCTCAGTAGACTTAACGCCGATTGCTGGCGAACCTAAAGAAACGATCGCTAAAATGAATAAAGTTCAGGCGGCGGCTTTAGCGCCAACTGACCCATCTTCACAAGATATTCGAGTAGCAGCCTCAGCAGCGAGTATTATTTTAGAGGCGCAAGCAGAACTAGTTAATGCGAATGCCAATGCTGAAAATACAGAAGAAGAATATAAAGACGGTGATTTATTCCGTGACAAAAGCATACTGCAAAGTGATGAGAGCTTTGCAAATAATGAAAGTAGTAAAGCTTTTGATCGACAAATAGAGCAGACCTTATCAGCACAAGAAACAATTGCGCCAAGTCGGCCTTTAGCCGTTGATCAAAGAGCGGGTCGAATTGAACAATTTTATTCAAATATCAATCAAGCTTACGACAAGTCACCAAGCTATCAGTTTGAATTAACCGCCTAATCTAAAAGTTTTTACAAAACCCAAAGCCTGCAAATTGCAGGCTTTTTGATTTATACCGTACTTTGATTAAATTAAGCTGCTTTTTAAGGTTAACTAAGTCAGGAGAAAAATCGAATCAGTAATATAGGCAGTAGTGCGGATTTCGTTATTGTGAGCATAGAACCTACCTATAACTAGCTGCTAAAATCATTTTTATATGAACTAAAAGTTGGTCGATAATACCATTTTTTCACATGTCAGCTTTGCGCCACTAACATAACTTCTTGTATTTATTATAAAATAAAAATGGTCTGGAATGTACTTGAAGTTAACTTTATATATTATTTAACGAGAAGAGAAAAAATGGACGAAGGCATGATTTTTGTAATGATTATTTTGTTTGCGTTTGCGTTTGCGTTTGCGTTTGCATTGCATTGCCCATTGTATTTGTCAGTATTTGGACTAGCCATAAAAATAAATGGTTATTTAAATGAATCAGAAAAGTAAAATATGGCGAATGAATTAACAGCAGTAAAAAAATGCTTAGAGGTTTTAGAAGCAATAGTAACCGTTAAAAAATATCAGCTAGCGCAGGAAATATCTGAGTTAAAATCAGTAAAGTAAAACCGCTGTGTTTTTCAACAATTAATCATATATAAATTGACTATTATTGACCTCATCAAATGAGGTCATAGTTTCCCCACCGTTCAAACTCTTCAGTTACTGACCAGTTTTTTCAAATTATTTTAGACTAAAAATATAGCCTCATAACATCTTGTTATTGTTACGGCATTCATTTCTGTGAGTAAATTATTGGCAACTTGTGTGGCGATATTTTTTATTTCTACGTTTACAAATTGAGAATTTCAACTAGGCTGTATAAAAAATGGACGATTAATCTTCACTAAGTAAAACGGACTTTACTATGAAATATGGCAACTCATTCTTTATATTCACCTGTATTATTCTTTGCTTTAACTCTTTTGCTAGCACTTATGTTGGTCAAACGAATGGCTCATTCCGTGTTGACGAGTCAGGGAGTGCGACTTATAGCATTCCGTTAAACATACCTGCTGGTATTGCCGGCGTACAGCCACAGCTTGGATTTTCCTATAACAGCAATAGTGGTGACGGGTTAATGGGCCGTGGCTGGAATTTTTCCGGCGCTTCAGCAATATCAAGGTGTGCTAAAAACCTAACCTTAGACAACGAACAAGGCAATATAAGCCATTCAGCAAATGATCGATTGTGCTTGAATGGTCAACGTTTAGTGACTTGGGGTAATCAACACGATAAAAATATATCAAACAATAGTTATTGGGCTGCAGGAAAATACCACACCGAAATTGATAACTTTAGTGTTGTTAAAGCTCATGGCAATACCAGTCAAGGCCCTGCCGCGTTCACGGTTGAAACCAAATCAGGTGAGATTCACTATTATGGTTTAGCGTCAAGTGTTACTGGTAGCGACAGTATGGGCCTGCCAATGAATATTGGTCTTAAGTTGTACGGTGGTGGAAATGAAAGCAGTAGCGATGCCTTTGTTAATGCAGGAAGTCGTAATATTGCAAAAGCTTGGGCATTAAAGGCGATTAAAGATGTTAAAGGTAATTATATTGTTTTTCGCTACTTTGAAGATACTGTAAACGGCGAACATTACTTAAAGGAGGTGCACTATACTGGTCGTACTGATGGTAAATCACCATTTGCACGTGTATTACTCAACTATAATGACAATCCTAAAATTTTTGTTGGCTGGTCAGTTGGCACACCAATATCGATGAGCAAAATGCTCGATAGCGTTACCATTTATCAAGATCATGAAGTATTTCGTCACTATGCATTAAATTATTTTACTTCGGCTGTATTAGAGGAGAAAAATTACTTAGAGTCTATTCAAGAATGTACTGATACAAACTTAACTAACTGTTTACCTGCAACTACTTTTTCTTGGCAAAAACCGGCAGAAAAATCGACAAGTTTTACTTGGAAAACTGAACCAGAAACCGGTTATCGCTATAAAGTCGCCGTGACTGAAAGTTTTGCCCCTTTTAATAAATACCCCTCAACTAAAGGCCGATCAGCTAACCGTGACTATAACCAAATTATTGATTTAAATGGTGATGGTTATTCAGATATTGTTTATACGTCGGGTAGTTATTGGTATGCCAGTTTAGGACCTTACTATACTAGCAATATCAGATTAACCAACACTGGAGTTTCTAAAAAAGCATACGCCCAAACTATTGATTATAACGGCGACGGTCAACGTGATTTACTTGTTGCAAACAGTGAAACCAGTAATTGGATGATCATTTCTTATGTACCAAGTGTTAATTTAGTTGATGGCTGCGAAACAGAAGCTGGTTATGAGCATGTCTGCCACCCCTTCACGCAGAACTCAAATTTAACCGTTGTTAATACAGGTGTTCGTGCCACAGGGTTAGAAGGAAATGCGCAAGTTGCTGATGTGGATGGTGATGGTTTAGAAGATATTGTTTTTCGCAAAAACGGCCATCTGGAAGCATATTTAAATAATGGCGGAAATGGCAGTTTTATTCATGATAACTCAATCAGTAATTTATCAAGCTCATCTAGCAAAGCTTTTGAAGGTAATATTACCCGCAAAACAGCGAATATTAAAACAGCATCAGGGATTGATGTAAATGGCGATGGACGCACAGACTTAGTTATTAAAGTCGGAACAAGGAGTGGCTATTGCAACCTTAATGGTTTCATCGATACAAAATATGATTGTGAAAGTATTCAGGGTGTATGGACCGTTGAAAACACCAGTACATATAAACTATTGGTTTCTGACGGTTCAAATTATAGCGATAAACAAACGCTAGGTAATTATAAAACCGTAAAAGCCGCTGACTTAAATGGTGACGGTTATACCGATATCATGTTTCAGCAAGGCTCACGTTGGTATTACAGTCTGTCTAATGGTATTGAGTTTCTTAGCCCCCAAACAACAAGTTTTAATACCAGCGACGCTTTAAGTCACATGATGTACTTTATTGATTTAAATAGCGATGGCCGTGCAGACGTGCTTTACCCTACTTCATCAACCAACTGGCACGTAATACTGTCGCGACCTAGTACGTCAGCTAATAGAGTTATTTTTGAAAAGCGCGGCACTAAAACCGTTGATAAAAATGCTGCTGTTCGCTTTGGCGATATGAACGCTGATGGCAAAATCGACCTATTAACTTCCACCAATGATAATGGATGGAAAACTTACCTAGCAAGTAATCCTAACCGCAAAGATCATGTTATTGATAAAATCACCAGTGGTTGGGGCGTGGAAACAGAAATATCTTATAAAAACATTACCGATTCTGAAGTTTATTTTAGACAAAACTCGAGTTTTAACACTAATAGTGACTATTTCTCCCCAAAAGCTGCATTCTATGTTGTTGATGACGTAAATACACAAACCACAACCAATAGTAACGTGAGTGTCTCTTATCAATATGGCGGTTTGTTATTACATAAAAAAGGTCGTGGCTTATTAGGGTTTGAAGCATTGCGCACCACCGATAACCAATCAGGTATTGTCACAGAAACCGCTTACCACCAGCAATGGCCTTTTACCGGTATGCCGCTCAGTACATTGCAAATGAAAGACAACGTGATACTAAGTTCGTCCAAAAATGAATTAAAACAACGTGGCACTGTTAGCGGCGGCTTAATGCCTTATGTTTATAGTAGTACGGATAAAAGTAACAGTTTGGGTAGTGACAATAACCAATATGAAATAAGCACAACAGAAAGTGCTTTTACTTACGATACTTTTGGTAATGTTAAAACGTCAATTGTTACGGTATCAGATGCGGAAAATAGCCAAAATAAGTTAATAACCACCACGACTAATACTTATGGAAGTAGCGTTTTATATCAACAAAAAGGACGGCTAACCCATAGTACTGTTAATAAAAAGCTCTACCAAAATAGCAGTTTAAATAGCAATATTAGTCGTCAAAGTTCGTTTGACTACTATGCTGGCAGTTTATTACTGAAATCATCCATTATTTCACCTGAAAATAACAAGACCAAACAAACGACTCGCTATATTTATGACAATGCTGGCAACAAAATTGAAGCTTGGTCAACGGCTGCGAAAAGTAGTACAGGTACTAATTTTGAAACACGTAAAAGCTTCACCACATTCGATAGTCGTTATCGTTATGTGCTATCAGTAAAAAACCACTTAAATGAAGCGACTAGCTTTACTTATAACGGCGTTTCAGCAAACACAGTAAAAGGCTTAATTGATTATGCTGATACCACAGATGCCAATGGTATAAGAAGTCGAAAATATCAAAATCTATTAGGGCAAGTAACGCAAAGCCGCCTTTACGGCAAAGCACAAATCAAAAGTTACACTTATCAAGACTATTGCGCCAATACCAATTGTGCAAACTCTGATGCATTTTTACGAATTCGGACTTTAGCTGATGGGCAAACAGAAAAACAAAAATTCATTGATGCCTGGGGACGAGAAGTTGAAACACGCGTTAAGTTGCAAGATGGCAGCTGGCGTGTTTCAAAAACTACTTATGATCAACAAGGACGTGTTAAGCGCAATTACGAGCCAGGTAAAAATAGTGCCAGCAGTTATTACAGCGAACCAACGTATGATGCTATAGGGCGAGTGATTTCAAACCGCCAAGCTAATGGTGGCTTTGTTGAAATGGAGCAATACGGTAAGCAAAGTTTTACCATTAACGCTAAAGGGCAGCGCACTGAAACCGTTAAAAACTATCTCGGGCAAACGAGCAGTGTATTTGACACTATAGGGAATGAACTGCGTTATCAGTACAATGCCTACGGCCAACTGCTAAATGTTAGGGGAATTAATCGCAGTAATATTAATAGCTTACGCACCACGAACACCTACGGCACTTATGGGGTGAAATTAACCACAAACGACCAAGATAAAGGTTTATGGCGCTATAGCTACAGTGGCTTTGGTGAATTATTAAGTCAAACCGATGCCCAATCCCAAACAGTAAGCTTTAGTTATGACATTTTAGGCCGAAAGGTGCGACGTTATGATGCTAGTGGCACTGTTTGTTGGGACATTGGAAATAACAATGACAATGCGACATATAGGGTTGGAAAACTTAAAACACTGCGCTATTTTGAAGGTCAAAATCAGTCTTGTAGCACAACAAGTACCCCAAGTTATCAGCAAAGCCAAACGTATTACAGCTACGGATTACCCTATCAACAAATCCTGAAAGTTGACGGCGTAAACTACACCTCTACAACAACGTATGACAACTATCATCGCGTTTATACCCAAAGTTACCCTGCCAAAAACTTTACCATTAGAAATACTTATCAAAATGGTTACCTGACTAAGCAATTAAACCACCGTACAGGTCGGGTATATCAACATATTGAAAGTGTGAATGGTCGAGGGCAAGCCACAGCAATAAAATACGGCAATGGCACGAGTGAATCACGAGGCTACCAAGCCAGTACAGGTTGGCTTAAAAGCCTTGATGCCAATAGTGGCATATTAACCTTACATGGCTTTGATTATGACTACGATACTATTGGCAACTTAACCGACCGTGACGTGTTTTTTGGTGTGGGTAGCAGCAGTAATTTTGCGGAGCACTATACCTATGATGATTTAAACCGAGTTATCCGTCGCAGTATCGCTATTTCTAATGCAGGTGATGGTACAGGTCTAGACCCAGTTGACCCCATTGACCCGACAGACCCATGTGATGGCAGTGGTGGAGGTAACTTGTTACTAAGTCATTCGATGATGAGCGCAACATCAGGCATTAATAAAAGCTTTGCTCTTCCAGTTCCAGGTCCTGTACCACCACCAGAGTGTTCACTTAGTACGCAAGTAAATACGGTTAATGCTTCTACATCTGACAATACTAACAATCAGTATTATCAATTGCCGAGTCGTTATCGAATGAACGAAAACTACAAATATGACGACTGGGGTAATATTACATATAAGCAAAATACCGGCTATTATAAGTATGATACTAATAAAACCAACCGTCTATTAGGGGTTTACCAATACAGTAATTTTACTGGCCAACAGACTTACAATTTAAGTTATGACAATAATGGCAATGTGAAAAATGACGGTAAACGCACGTCTGATTATACGAACTTTGATAAGCCGTACTTAATCACCCAAGACACCAGTAAAACCGCATTTAGTTACGGACCAAGCCGAGAAGTTTATAAGCGGGTGGATACTAGAGAGGGCAAGCAAACAAAAACTTTGTATTTAGGGGGTTATGAGCAAGTTAAATTACCCAGTGGTGTTATCGAGCATAAGTTTTATGTAGGCAACGTAGTTATTACTGAACGTAGTAATAATGCCAACGATGAGTTTTATTTACACAAAGACCATCAAGGCTCGACCACTTCAATTACTAATGCCAGTGGCATGGTTGTGCAACAGTTTATTTATGACCCATGGGGCAAGCAATACAATGTCCATAGCAATGGTATATTTAGCGCCTATTCAAGCCCTGGCATAAGTAAAGGTTATACTGGGCACAAAATGGTCAATGATATGGATATTATCCATATGAATGGTCGCACATATAATGTTGTCTTGGGGCGTTTTATGCAGGCGGATCCGCATATTCAGGCACCAATTAATAGCCAAAACTACAACCGTTATAGTTATGTGCTGAATAATCCGATGAGTTATACCGATCCGAGTGGGTATTTCTTTAAAAAGCTTGGTAAATTTATTAAGAAACATTGGCGAACAATAGCCTCTATTGCCATCGCAGTTTACTTACCGGGAGCTTCTTTTATGAGCGGTTTTGGCCCTGTGACATCAGGTGCTATCACAGGCTTTGTCGCAGGAGGTGTAGCCACAGGCTCTTTAAAAGGAGCTTTAATTGGGGCTTTTACTGGAGCAATGTTTGGGGGTATACATAATGGTTTTGCTGGCAAAGCAATGACAATGGGAATGAAAGCTAGTAAAACTTTACTTCACGGTATGGCAGGAGGAATAAGTAGCGTGCTTAGTGGAGGTAAGTTTGGACACGGTTTTGTGGCTGCTGGATTTACTCAAGCTGTTAGTCAAGGTGGAGATGTTTTTGTTGATGGAGATAGATTGGGTAACGCCATAAAAGCAGCAGCTATAGGCGGCACGGCTTCGACTCTTACAGGTGGTAAATTCGCTAATGGGGCTGTAACGGGAGCATTTTCTCGGCTATTGAATGATGAAGCCAAGAGAGGTTATTGGAACGAGAATACCAATACGTACGAAGTGCCTGTTGGAGATATGGTTCCATTTAGAAATTCTGATGGTAGTATCAAATATAATACTGATGGAGATATTGTATTTATGATGGCGGAGTCTCAGGCCCAAGTTGCAGCAATGGGGAAAAAAAACGCACAAATGGCATCCTGTTCAGCATATATAGAATGTGTTAATGGAGCACTAGAAGAGTCAGTTAATACAACAACGAGTGCTTCTAAGCCGAAAATTAGACTTAAAGCGGATCAAACCTTGGCAGATAAACCTTCGACAAATCTACAAATGAATGGTTATGCTATATTGAGAAGTAATGGATTGGCTGCTGGCTTATCGGTAGCACAGTTGATGACTACACATCTTCAATGCGCTAGCACCCCTGAGGTGATTGTAGCTTGTGGAGGGTAATTTATGACTTATTTAACAAAAATGTTCACTTTATGTCTGGCTGCAATAGTAAATATAAATGCGCATTCTGATGAGTATTATCTAGAATATGAGAACAGTGGCTATTCAGGTGTGCTGCAATCAGTTAAAGAATCAAAGGTGGATATAAATTCAGTCAATCTAGAGTCTTTAAACTTTATTTCACATTATTTTCTGTATGAAGATTCTGTTGATGAGTCTGTTATTCATCAATTTGAAGAGTTAGGAGGTGTATATCAGAATGAAGACAAATACTTAATTGGCATCTGTCAAAAACAGAATATAGAAAAAATCGAGTATTTATTGAATAAAGGTTATAAACCAGAAACCTCATTAGATGAAAATTCAACTAATAATTGTTTTACGTATGCTGTTCGCTACGGAAATGGCCGCTTGCTATCTATATTAATTGAAACTACGAAATCTAAAAAATTGATGGAGCAGTTACTTATTGATAGTCGTAACAAGATCGAAGGGCTAAGTGTGCTATTAAATAATCTAAAGGAAAAGGAGGGTAAATAATATGAATAAATTATTAGCGATATTAACTATTTTAATTTTATCAGCATCCCCTTTTAAAGTAGTTAATAGCGCTGAATTGACTGACAAGCAAGGCGAGATTGCAATTAACTATTTTGCTATGAATGGTTCGTTTAACGATTTGTTTGAATTTATTGAGTTAAATTCTATCCAGTTAACTGATGAAAGAAAGGCTATAATTTTCAGTTATATAGTTCAAAAGGGAAATGTTTCAGCTTTAAAGTATATGTTTGATAAACAAATTAAGCCGGAAAGATCGTTTTTATATAAAAGTGTTGTATTTTCTTGTCGTAACAATAGTGCTGCTTTTGTTGAAACTTTATTGGATTACACAGTTAAAATAAGAGAATCAGCAATTGAAAAAGAAACAGTATTCAGTTGTATGAAAACTTTAATTGATCATGGTAAATACGGCTTAAGTGAAAATTTGATAAGTGTATTTTCTGAACGAGCTTATAAAACTGAGCTACTTACCATGTCTATTGATTATGTTGAAGCACAGATAATTAGTTCTAATCAAGTAGATCGTATTCTTTCAGAGGCTTTACCCAAGCAATAGGATGGAGTAAATTAATTCAATAACTCTTGATTTCAAATAGCCCAAATTTATATAAAGCCACAAATTTATCAAGCCACCCATAAAACTTGCTCATATTTTCAACAATAAACTACACTTAATTTACCCTTTTTAAGTATGGTAATTGTGAATTTATCAAGCCACCCATAATAACTTGACCATATTTTCATTATGCTCAAACCAACGATTAATAACTTAATTTTCGAGTATTTGAAATGAAAGCCGAATAACAAAAAAAGCCTGCAAATTGCAGGCTTTTCGATCGAGTTGTAAGGCAACTTACAAACTAAATACCGTAGTCTTCACGATATTTTCTAATACTGACTAAACTATCAACCATGTCTGGTTGTTCTTCTAAGTAACTGATCACGTCTGCTAAGGTCACGATAGAAATGACTTTAGTATGAAAATCGCGTTCTACTTCTTGAATTGCAGAAAGCTCAGCTTGACCTTTTTCTTGTCTATCTAAGGCGATAAGTACACCTGATAATTCAGCTCCATGTGCTTGAATAATTTCCATTGATTCACGAATGGCAGTACCTGCGGTGATCACGTCATCAACCAACATCACTTTACCTTCAAGAGCAGAGCCAACCAAGCTGCCGCCTTCACCGTGTTTTTTAGCTTCTTTACGGTTAAAGCAATAAGGCATATCTATATCGTAACTGTCTGCAAGTGCCACTGCTGTGGTGGTTGCAATCGGTATACCTTTATAAGCCGGACCAAATAACAAGTTATATTCAATTTTTGAATCTTGTAGTGCCGCTGCGTAAAAACGTCCTAAACGGGCTAAGTCACGACCGGTATTGAATAAGCCAGCATTAAAAAAGTAAGGGCTCGTTCTACCTGATTTTAATGTAAACTCGCCAAAACGTAATACTTGTTTAGCTAAGGCAAACTCAATAAATTCGCGTTGATAATCTTTCATTATTAGCTCCTAAATGGCTTAGTTTAAAGCGGCTTTTTGTATATCAAACAGTTCGTTAATGCTGTTTTTGGCTAGTGCTAGCATTTCTTGCATTTCGTCGAAGCTAAATGGCTCTTCTTCGGCGGTGCCTTGCACTTCAATTAGCTTACCTGTTTCTGTCATTACAACATTCATGTCTGTATCGGCAGCTGAATCTTCAACATAATCTAAATCAGACACGGCTTCGCCTTTATACATACCAACAGAAACAGCAGCAATCATGTGCTTAAGAGGGTTGTTGTTGATAATACCTTTAGCTCGCATATGATTTAACGCATCAACTAAGGCTACACAAGCGCCAGTAATTGAAGCAGTACGTGTGCCACCGTCAGCTTGAATAACATCACAATCAACTGTAATTGTGTTTTCGCCTAAAGCGACTAAATCAACCGCAGCACGTAAAGAGCGAGCAATTAATCGAGAAATTTCTAATGTACGACCACTTTGTTTGCCATTAGCCGCTTCGCGTCGCATACGCGTGTGAGTTGAGCGAGGTAACATACCGTACTCGGCAGTTATCCAACCTTTACCTTGGCCTTTAAGAAAGCGTGGAACGCCAGTTTCAACTGTTGCAGTACAAATAACTTTGGTATCACCAAATTCAATAAGCACGGAGCCTTCTGCATGAGCTGTAAATTGACGAGTAATAGTTACTGGGCGAATTTGCCCTAAAGTTCTGCCGCTTGGACGCATGTTGAATTTCCTATCGTAATATAATTGCTGCGCATTATAATCGTTCGGATGGCAATTTGACATAATGACCTGACAAGTATTTTGAAATATAGTTAATTAAACTAAGGTCATACTATTATGTGTTTGTTGTTAGCTGCCTTTGCCCGTTAACGAAATTGAGAGTAATTATGAAATTTCAGCTGTTTTTTGTATTGATTTTATCTAGTGTATTGTTTGCTAACTTATCAAGTGCGCAAGAGTCTGCGCGTATAGTTTCTATTGAATTAGAAAATGAATTACCTCTTTTTAGCAAGGTGTATGACGATAAACGCGACCCATTTAAAGATGCACAGGCGGCCATTACCTTAGCGCAGCAAACTAATCGAAATGTATTAATCGAAATCGGCGGTAACTGGTGTACTTGGTGTCATAAAATGGATGCCTTTTTAGAAAAGCATCCGAAAATTTACCAAGCTTTACATAATAATTATGTATTACTTAAAGTGAGTGTGAGCGACAGTAACGAAAACGAAGCCTTCATGAAGTCGTTACCGCCTGTGCAAGGCTATCCTCATATGTATGTTTCAACCAGCACAGGGCAAATGTTACTATCAAAAGATACCGCAGAGTTGCTTGATAACTTGGAATATTCTGAAACATACTGGCTGAGTTTTTTAGCAAAGTGGCAGGTAAAAAATAATAAGGAAAATGTACATGACACCAATAAAAACAGCTAAAAATATAGTCCGAAAAAAAGTGGCTAGCAAAACCATATCGCAAGTAACTTCATTTTTTGATGAAGGTTTTAGAACGCCAACATGGTTACAAAAAAAAGTGTCACGACGCAGTGCATTAAAGTCTGCTGCAGGCGCAACTATGGTGGCTGCTATGCCATTAAAAGCTTGGTCTGCTTTAGCCAACGAGCAATTAGCAAAAGTTTTACAAACTGATCCTTGGTTAACCCTTGATGCCGTGCTCGCGCATTTGTTGCCAGACTCACCAACCGGGCCAAGTGCAAATGAAATTCAAGTAACGCAATATTTATATAATGTTGTGCATCAACAACCCACAGATAATGCCGAGATAGAATTTATCTACAAAGGCGTTGGTTGGTTAAATGGCTTTAGTCAGAGCCAATTACAGAAAAACTTTGTAGCGTTGACACTGACAGAAAAAGAAAAAACATTACGAACAATAAGTAATTCACGAGCGGGTGAAAATTGGCTAAGTAATTTAGTGAGTTATATTTTTGAAGCGATGCTTTCGCCGCCAAGTTACGGTGGTAACCCCAACGGTATAGGGTGGCAATGGTTAGATCACCAAGCTGGTTTTCCGCTACCACCTGCAGGTAAGCGATATTACGAGTTACCGGGTCAACAGCCTATTGTTAATAACAAGGTGGACCAGGTTGCTAAAACAAGTAAATCAAGTACACAAGTGGTGAGTCACCAGCAATACATTCGCTCGCAAATAGGAACTAAAAAAGCATGAAATATGATATTTGTATCGTAGGTAGTGGTGCCGGCGCATCACCCGTGGCTTATACCTTAGCCAATGCAGGCGCAAAAGTTTTAGTGCTAGAAAAAGGTGCTTGGTTAACCGAAAAAGAATTCTACAAAGATGAATTAGCCATTAGCTTGCGTGATGTTTACAATCCCAAACTTGAAGATGAACAGCATGTCATTGAAGAAGAATATGAAAATGACGCTGGCGAAAGTTACTGGCAAGGTGAAGCAACCAGTGAGTCGGGTTGGAGCTTTTGGAATGGTACCGTAGTTGGCGGTTCATCAAACTTTATGAGTGGCTATTTTCATCGTTTAAAACCGATAGATTTCCATTTAAAAACAGCATTTGGCGCAATTGAAGGGGCTAATGTTGAAGATTGGCCGTTGAGTTATGATGAACTAGAGCCTTATTATGCACTAGTAGAACTGTCTCTTATACACATCTGACGCTGCCGACGACTCCTTACGTGTAG
>OJAZ01000172.1_pt1 | contig 36695 bp, 40 predicted proteins | sample 1589851 | NCBI WGS metagenome assembly OJAZ01 (sample SAMN05416792, study PRJEB24817) | seawater metagenome | isolation source: Sea water | place: Canada:Atlantic | collected 2013-07 | reverse complement strand
AAAAACAAGTGGACACTTAAATAAAGATACTAGGTGTAATGGCCGTACGCTTACGTACGTTTTGCCATTACCACTCATCCTGCGAGAGCTCATTATTAGGTAAGTTATTTTTCAGCTGTTTATTATTTTCTACAAATTGTAACTTTATGCCTAAAATAGAAAGCACCTTAAACAAGCGCTCTATTGTCACCTTTTGTGGTGCGCTTTCGAGTGTTTGATAGCTTTGTTGGCTGATGCCAAGTTTTTCAGCCAGCGCTTTTTGAGAAAGCCCATTAGACTTTCTAAACCCGACAAGAATCGGTTTTTTATAATAAATTTTAACGACGTGCCTATTTAGTGAATCAAGTCCATTTTCGATAGTGAACAGCCAACATTTGGAATAAGTGGAGTAGGGGCGTTTTCGACATAATCCGTCCTTCTTACATGTTTAGGCTACATTCAGGTCTAAACGCTGAACCCCACCTAAATCAAGGTTTTGTTTTGCTTGCCATAAATCGTAATTATCCTGCATATTTAACCAACTTTCTGGCGTTCGGCCAAGGGCTTTCGATAGACGTAACGCCATCGCTGGAGTGATTGCACTTTTACCTTTGACTATTCTGCTCAATGTAGAGGGGGCAACATCTAAATGAGTCGCTAAGGCTCTACAACTGATGCCATGAGGCTCTAGATATATTGATTCTATAAATTCGCCAGGATGTGGGGGGTTATGCATATTCATTAGTGATAATCCTCATAATTTAGAATGTAAGCGTTACCAGCTTTGAACTCAAAAGTGACTCGCCAATTTCCGTTTACTGATATAGACCATATATTCGCTCGTTCACCTTTCAATTTATGAAGTGAAAAACCCGTAACATCTATATCTCCTATCTCTTGAGCAGTATTTATTGCTGCAAGTTGCATGCGAAGCTTTTTTGCATGGTTTGTTTGGATCCCTGATGTTTTACCAGTTTCGTAAAACAACCTTAGTCCTTTATGCTTGAATGTTCTGATCATAGATATAGTGTAGCGTGGTGCGCAACATGAAGCAAGTTTAAGAACTAACTTTAAGATCAGAGGGTAAAACGTAATGATATCCTGCTGAAAGCTTATTTTAGAGCACTATATTTGTTTAGCTGGTAACGGTGTTTGTTAAACTAGTTGTCGCGATTAACCTATTTTACACCTTTAATTTCAATCCTATCACGAGTAGGATTTAGGTGTACTTTGTCGACCAGCTCCCAGTTGCGGGTTTGACCGCTCCATCGCTCAATTTTCGTTTAATCGGTCTGTCAAATATTATGAAAATAATGTTAATTTTTACAATGCTGATACATATTCGGGTGATGAAGTACATGTGAATACATCTTTATGCGCATAAAAGTGTGCTTTTATTGATGGATTTTGCGCAAATAAGTGTGATTTAGCTATCTATTCAGAACCAATCTCTAAGCTTTTTTGTTTTACTAAACTGAAGTAGTTTGCTTGTTGCATTTGAAAATTAAACTCTTCACAACCAGCTGTAATGTACGGCAAGATCATCAACAGTATTAGACTGAGGCGTTTCATTGCGTTTTTTCTCAGAATGAAACAGACTGAAACATCATTCAATATTCTGGATCTGAATATAGAATGTTAAATTAAAATTCATAATTATCATCACTTTGATAGAAATAATTGATGTATTTTTAATTTTTACCCACCTTTCTACCCGCCACCAAGGTTGCCGCTACCAATCTCTTGAGTTAACATTAATCCATTGTATTTCCATGAGGTAAAAGTATGAGATTGGAAGACCTAACATCACTTAGTTCGTTCAATAAGACGAATAAATGTACTACACGAGAGACGCTAACCAAAGTGTTTGCTTGCGAATTGGACGTTTACTATGTCTTTAACAGTAACGTGAAGATTACATATGGTGCCTTAGAATTAAATGATGAGGGTGACGAAAAAGAGGTTCGGGTAGTGAGCACATTCTCACCAACAGATCCAATTTCACTTCCAGATAACGTTACTAGGACTCTCTGGGGCCTTGGAGAGATTTCTTTAATGCAGCTCCTTGAAGCGTTTAAACCTGAAGAGTATTGGTTTATCGATATTGAAATTGGCATAGACCGCCCTGTGGATTATGAAAGCTTGTATGTGAAACCACGTAAGGAATCGGAATCTTCGGGTACTAACGACAAGCAGCAGTCAAAACAAACAGCCCTAAAGATAATTGGTCTGATGATGCTATATCTTGCAGCAAATACGCCAAGGTTACGTGTTGGTAAAAAACCCAACAAAGAACAAATACGGAATCATCTTGTAGAGTTGGCAAAAAAATATAAAATAGATACATTTGGACTATTAAAGTCGCATGAGGGTATCTTGAAAGAGGCCATGGAATACATGCCTGATGAAATTCATGAGGAATAAAATCCCACCTGGGACTTTCTGAACTCCCACCTGTGAGGAAGCAAAAATCTATATCGAGTCTAATTCAGTTTCGGCCCGCATTGCGGGGAATTGAAATTGAAAAAAAGGAATTCTTTATGGATTACCAACTACAAAAATTACCTGAGGTCTTGGCAATAACAGGCCTATCAAGAGCACATCTTTACGCACTAGCTAAGAAAGGTGTGTTCCCTAAACCCATTAAGCTGTCTGAGCGCTCAAGTGCTTGGCTTGCTTCTGAAGTTGATGAATGGATTGATTCTAAAATCCAACAGCGTGACGAGGAGGCGGCGTAATGAGTATGAATTCAGTAATGCAACAAGTACATGCATATCTTGAAATTAATGGCAGTGCATCTACTCATGAATTAAAGCAGATCGGTGTTCGCAACCCTGCATCAGTCATTAGTTTGTTACGAGAAAGTGGTTTTAATATCACCACTTATTATCAAAAAACGATTGTATCGAATGGTCATATTATTTATGGCCACTATCGTTACAAATTAAAGTACGATTTGTTTAGAACAAAAAAAGCTTCGTCTACCACATTTATCAATTTGGAGTTTGTATGAAGGTTAATACAAAAAGTTCCATTACACAGCCTAAGTATCGTTTTGTACCACTGGCTGATGTATATAACGAGTCACTAGAAGTTCAGTGGCTCATTGAAGATTACATCCCTGCGCAATCAGTTGGGATGATTTACGGGCCGTCTGGTGCTGGTAAATCGCATATCGCTTTCGATATGGCGGTTTGCATCGCTAATGGAATCGACTGGTGTGATAAAGCTACCAAGAAAGGCCATATTCTCATTATGGCTGGAGAAGGACATAATGGCTTAAACCGCAGGTTAAAGTCGATAGAAAAAGTCAGGGACATCGATATTGATGTAACCAAAATAAGTATTTCAGAGCGTGCTATTGGCATCGACTCGGATAAAGCAATGCAAGAAATTGTAAATGCTATTGGTACATTGAGTAACGTACCTGACTTAATAATTATTGATACTTTATCTCGGCATTTGATGGAGTCGAGTGAAAATAGCAATGAGGACATGGCGAAAGTTGTTATAAATCTAGAGTACTTGATGCGAAGATATAATACTGCGGTATTACTCGTTCATCATACGGGTAAAAACGCGAAAAGTGGCTCCCGAGGTGCATCGTCGCTTAGGGCAAACATTGATTTTAGTTTCGTGGTAGAGCCGTTTACTTTCCAACAACTCAAACATTGTGAGCTGACGTGCGAAAAGCAGAAGGATGCAAGTGATAACTTGCCACCATTAAGCTTTGGCATTGAAGTTGTCGAGTTAGATGAATTGGATAGCAAGGGCAAGCCTATTACTGGTGCATGTGTAGTTCCTGTAGCATTTGTCACCAGAAATAAATCTCAAGACTACTTGGATTTGGCTCTAAAGACATTCATGACTGACAAAGCAGAGTGGCAAAAGGAGTTTGTTGCACATCTTGAAGGTGATTTATCTGATGAGTCCAAGAAGCGGAAGTTTCGTGAAATAATAAAGAAACTAGTGGATGATGGGTGGATAAAGGAATATAAGCCCAGAATGTATGCAAAGACGACTCATTAGGTAAAAAGAAAAACCGGACGGATGGTTTTCCCCTAGGTTAAACTCATCCATCCGGCTTTCATTGTCTAAAGTTCGAATATGATGTAATTGCAGAAATGCGCTCTAATATCACCAACAATTTAAACCAACCAGCAGTCGCACACTAACACCAATATAATATTTATTGCTGTACTTTCGCGTAGGTAAACTTTAAATGGTTTTTAGCTGTTATGTGTGAAGGTATTCGTATCTAGCCGTTATGGAAGCTAGGGGATTATAGGTAGTAACGTACAACGCACACGGAAACTCATGGCTGTGCAGGTTACCGTATCCACTAGTTACGGAGACAGTCATCAATAGGACTCTTGCGTAAGCCGTTATGGAAACTAGTGGCTATTGTCCAACACATTTAGCCAAGCATCTCCCCTAGTTTCATTAACAGTCAACATGCAGTATCAAAGATGTTGCAAACATGAAAGTAGGTATTCAGCTTGTTCCTAAACGCAGGAGAAGGAACGCAGATGAGCGAAGCGATTCGTAGTGACGCTACTCCTATGCGTGCAGGATAAAAGCTGATGACACTCCGCAAGGAGTGGCATGTAATTAAAGATTAGTAAAAATAATAACGGTATGTCGACAGATTACTTGGGCACTCACTTATAGACTTTATATCTTCCTTTCACAAGGTAGCGAGTGAGCATAATTTGTAATTGTGTGAAGTCGGTATCAAGCAAACTAAGTGCGGTAGAACTGTATGCAACTGTACGCAAGCCTAAGCGGTTAACGACATCGGTATACGTACTTATCATAGTTAGAAAGGTTGTCTCGCGTATGATCCACACAGATGCTTACATTAAGACTGTAATACATTACAAATGGTAGATTTTTTATGCTTTTATGCAGACTTGTTATAGTAATTTTTTATGGGTATTGTGAGAGGCGGCCAAAATCAATGTACCGCTACAAATCTCTACCTATACATTAATAACGTATGTTATTAACTTAGTAATGTATAAATCTAAGACTATTTCTTACATACAATAAAATACACACATATATAATATGAATAGATAAAAATTTAACTTATAGGTCTAGATTTTCATGAGATTGTTATTAATTGTTTTTTTCATTACAGCTTTAGCTGGCTGTGATATTGATGAACTTGATGCAAGTGAAAAAGCATATAGTTCTTTAAACAAAGTTTGGCAAGCCAAAAAAGATGACGGTAGCTTATCCAACTATTGGTATTATTTCTCTGCTAATGGTGACCGACGAATATTTGGTTACAATGAAGAATGGATGTGCTACGACGAACAGAAAGGGCTAAATAACACATTTCCCTATACAGATTTTGTTAACAACCAACTTAAACCCTATAGAATCAGATCTGGCTCTAAAGCTTATCTTGCAAATGGTTTATACGTTGTAAGTGACGATGGTAAGCTATTGGCAAGAAGTGGAGGATTAAGTGGTACTAGTTATTATGTGCAAGCCGATTTAAGTATTGATGATATTGAAGCTTATATCTGTTTATATGATAACTAAAATATATTATGATCTCTGTATAATTGTTACAGAGCAAGGCTCAGCGGTACAACCTCTTTAAACTATAACGAAACAGTATCGGTATTTGTAACAAGTATGTGGGCTCATCTAAGAAATTTTCTTATATATCTAATTAACCTGAAATGCTATTATATTTAAGTTTCTAATTAAAAAGAAGAAGATTTAATGCGATTTCTTATTGTTGTTTTTATTTTTATAATTTCAAATTTTTTTGTTGTTTGTGCCAATGAAATAGAGTCAAAAGAAAATAGTGGTTGGCAATTTTCTATAGGTCTTGGGATCCACACTCTATCATTTGATAATTATATTCATGAGTCCTCAAATGGCATAGCAACTTCATTGCAAGCCGGTTATTTGTTTGAAAATGGGGTTTCCGTTTACTACGAAAATAATGTGAACTTTTATAATTCTGATTATTATGACGAGACATTTGTTTCAGGAATAACAGGGCTGGGTTTAAGTTATCCTTTGACTAATAAATTGTATATTTCTGGATTATATGGATTAGCTATCGATCGCAGTCTTTTTATGGAAGATAGTGATGAATTTAGTGCGACTGGTTCTGGTTATGGAGTTACCTTGGGTTATAGAATTTCCGACAAATTCAGCATTGAAACAAATTATATGAGTTTTAACTTGGATGAAGCTGAAACATCCCGCGATGATTTCAGTATTGATGCAGATGGAAATGCATTCCGTGCAATTGCTCGATACACATTTTAAACAACCAATAAATATAGGACTTTTAATGAAAAAATTACTTATCACCACAATTGCTGCGGTAACATTATCAGGTTGCGCTACGGTGTCAACAGATAAAAAACAACGTATTAATGTATTAACAAACTCTGGTCAGTCGCTTGAAGCGACATTAGATGGACGTGTATTTCAAGTGCCTGGCACTGTAGAGGTCAATCGTGACGGTGAAGAAAAAGTTATCAATACACTTACAGATGGTTGTGCTGAATCAACAGCTGTGAACAAAGAAATCACTACTGCATTCTGGGGTAACATAATTATTGGTGGTCTAGGTGGTTCAACCACTGATGGTATCACTGGTAAAATGTGGGATTATGACGACCAAGTTATGATTCAGTGTGTTACAGCGGAATAACGTTTAAAATGTTAGTTTTTAAAAAGGCCAAGTTAGTATTAACTTGGCTTTTTTTGTTACTGTTTCATAACCAGTTACATGCTGAGGAATTAGATGTCAAGTTATGGGACAGACTTCTATATGTTGACCACTCATCAAATAAGTTCTTAATTAATACACCAGGGTTTTTAATGAGTTACCCAAACCCTAGCGTAGCCTCCGAAATTATCCTGATTAAGCAAAACTTACTTAAAAGCAAAGAAAGTGCAATTAATATCCACTGCCGTTTCCCTGCCCGAGTCAATTTGATCTTGGAAAAGCATTTATCTGATAGAGAGCTAGAACATTTTAATCATTTGTTACCACACGGGTTTTCAAAAAATAATAAGTGTCTACCCTTGCAGGAATATTATCTTAAAGCACCTGTTGATAGCTTCGAATATGTATTTGCATCGAAAAATTATTTGTCAGTAACATCTATGATGGGGCATGGATTTTTAATGGGGCGTGGAATAGATAGCGAAGGTCACTTACGGAAACATACTTACTCTTTTTTTGCCGATGTTACCAATGCTGGACTATTTTCTCTTCTGTATGATTCATTTATTGGCGGTATGTCTGGTAAATTTGCGCTGCGACCATTTACACGAGATTTACTTCGATATTTAAATAATGAAAAACGAGAAGTATGGTCTTTAGAGCTTAAGCTTTCGGCAAAAGAGGTGAAGATTTTACAAAATGTACTATGGGAACTTAAAGATTCTGAACCTGAGTATTTTTTTCAAAGTTTTAATTGCGCAACACTGTCTTTATATACCTTATCAATAGTGTATCCAGAAATATTGGTTGAAGAAAAGCTATTTGTTTCACCTTTAGATATTTATAAAGCACTTGAGTCCCAGGAGCTAGTTAAGCAGACAAATGTGAGATTCCCGCATATTGAAATGGAGCAACCATTCATTTATGGTATTGCAACGCCTAGTCAAGAATTACAAGATAGTGTGATTAGCTTAAGGCTAAATAGTTCTAACGACATCGTTTTAAATTTTTTAGGTGCGTCTCACTATTTTCATACCCCTCAAGCCAGAATTGGGCCCAACTCTGAATTAAAAATTGGTAATATTGAGTACAACTTTAGTTTAAACAAGCTGACAGAGCTTGGCTTATACGACTTTGTAAACACTACATTATCAGGAGTATCATCAAGCTTTTTTATTGGCGCAAAACGTAATGATTTTGATAATGAAAAAACAATAAATCCTTCATTTTCTCTTGCACTTGGAAAAACATTTGAAATAAATGAATTATATTATACATTGCTTGCTGGATTTGAAAGTCAACCGGGGCAACTCTTAAATCTTTCGGTTCAACAATATGCGAGTACAAAACTATCATCCAATGTATCTATTTCAGGGCAATTCGAATGGTTAAATGATACGCGCACAGGTAAAGATCGTTTTTTTTCTGAGACTTCAATATCTTGGATAATTGATAACGAATACGTTATATCAATGGGCGCAAACATTCACAATTTGGAAAAAATAAAAGTAAAAAATGCATTTATACGTATCGATAAACACTTTTAACATCTTTACAAGTTCATTCATCAATGAGTGTATTGGTAAAAACTCATTGATAACATTAACAAGGCCCTTTCCTATGGGTTTGAAGATGTAGGAGTTAAGCATTGAGTAAGGGTTGGGATATATATTGATTTTTAAATATAGCTTTTTCTCCGGGGGGTACATTTTTATACTATAGAAAAAACCAAGCCGAAGCTTGGTCTCTTTGTTACATCATCCCTTTGTTAGCGAACGAACAAGTATCGCCACTGGAAACAATAAAGTGGTCCAACACCTTAATGTCAAACACATCCAGTGCGTCTTTTATCCTCGTTGTTATTTGCTGGTCAGCTGAACTAGGCTCAGCAATGCCACTCGGGTGATTGTGAGCCAATATGACGGCTGCAGCGTTTAACTCCAGTGCTTTCCTAGCTATTACTCTGATATGCACATAGGACGAGTTTACGGTGCCTCTGAACAGCTTCTCGAAGCTGATAAGGCGATGTTGACTGGTTAAGAACATTACCCCGAACCACTCGTCTGGCTCTCCTGCTAGTTGAATGGTCAGGTAGTCTCTAACCTGCTCTGAAGATGTCATTACATCATTGGTATTAAGGGTTTGTTGTATTGCTGCTAATGCGACCTGAATGGCTGTTTGCTCGTATTCTGAATAAGTAGTCATGGGTTTGTATTCCTCTTGGTTAATATTCCCACACCATGAGAGTTAGGCTTTTATAAACTCCATGTGATACAACCTGTCAAAATCAACTTACCCCGGGGGTGGGTCCAGCGATAGCTAGGACTACTGTAAGTAATGCCCTGATAATAAATGCAGCTGTTTTTTAATATGGCGAGTTACAGCATTTAATGATACTTTCAAATAAACTGATTTTAGGAGTAAACATGCTCGCAACACAATCAATCCCAGGTTCACTAGATAGTGCAACCTCACTTGGTTTAGTCTTTGCAGGTATATTATTTTTACTTGGCTTACTGACAGGTATATGGAAGTTTCAACAAATGATGTTATCCAAAGACGAACTTGCTCATCGTTATGTCGATATTGCACATCGCGCCGCACTGACCTATAGCTTTGCTTGTATTTTACTTGCAGTTTTCTCTTTAGCGTCTGAATTAGACGAAACTGTCGAGTTTTATGCGATGTTGGCACTGGTAGTTTACTTTACGATTGCCGTTGTAAGCTATATCGGTGAAGGTATCAAGCAAAAAACAGATAACGTGATAGCTGCAAAGTCACCGTTAATTTCAGTTTTTATGGTCTCTTTGATTATTGCTGAAGTCGGTGGTTTTATTGTCTTGTTTTATGGCATGCTCGATGCGCTATTTTGAGCCAAAGTAGTAAACGCGCGCTTAAGATGCAGTTAAAGATTTAATTTTTTCAGCTAACAATTCCATTGCTTCTTTACGTTCATCGAAGTAATCGTGTTTATTATATATAGCCTCTACACCTTTTAATTTATGATTGAGATAACGCTCGGCTACGTGCCCTTGAGTGCCTTGTTTTGCAAGCATCGTTCTACATGTGCGACGGAAATCATGCACCGTAAAGTGTTCCATATCACCCATTAGGTTGTGAGGCTGTTTTGCTTTGCCTGTGTCTTTGCCAAATAGTTTAGTTATCGCACGGTTAAGGGTATCAGAGCCCATATGAGGTGTTTTGCTAGTTCTTCGGTTGGGAAATACATACTCAGACCTAAAAGCCCGAATCTTTAATTCATCTAGCCATTTGATAACTACTGAAGTTAACGGAATCATGAATCCCACATTAGTCTTGCTGCGGCTGGCTGGCAAAGACCAAACGTTCTTCTCTAGATCAAATTCGGCCCATTTGGCTTCACATAACTCTGATTTACGCACACCTAAAGTGAGTAGTGAATCGCCACTAGTTTACTAGACACCTCTTAGTTAGATAAACTAACTAAAAATGAGGTGAAACATATGAGCGGACAACGCTACCCAGAAGAATTTAAAATCGAAGCTGTTAAGCAGGTTACTGAACGCGGCCATTCTGTTGCAGACGTAGCGGACAGACTCGGTGTGACAAGCCACAGTATTTACAATTGGCTTAAAAAGTACGGTCCTAAGGCTGCTGAGTATGAGGCGAATAGCGATGAAGCAAGAAAGATAAAAGCGCTAGAAAAGGAATTGAAGCGTGTCACTGAAGAAAGGGACATATTAAAAAAAGCGGCGGTATACTTCGCAAGCCAATCCAACTGAGGTATGCCTTTATCAAGGATAATAAGCACTTATTGCCTACTAGACAGCTTTGTCGGATATTTGATGTTCATCCAAGTGGGTTTTATGCCTGGCTAAAACAGCCAGCCTCTCGTCGTGCACGCAGAGACGTTAAATTAACCGGCCTGATTAAACAATTCTGGCTGGAATCAGGAAGCGTGTATGGTTATCGAAAACTCCATTCTGACTTGCGAGATGTTGGCGAAAAATGCGGTATCAATCGCGTTCACAAGTTAATGAAGCTAGAAGGGATTAAAGCACAGGTTGGCTATCGTAAACCAAGACATAGAAGCGGTAATCAGCATGTTGTTGTCCCCCATCGCTTACAGCGAGAGTTCAATCCTATGGCTCCCAACACTGCATGGGTAACAGATATTACTTATATAAAAACTCACGAAGGTTGGCTCTATTTGGCCGTTGTATTGGACTTGTTCTCTCGAAAAATCGTTGGATGGTCAATGCAATCATTGATGACTAAGCAACTTGTTCTAGACGCGCTATTGATGGCTGTTTGGCGGAGAAAGCCTAAATCTGAAGTAATGGTGCACTCGGATCAGGGAAGCCAATATACGAGCTATGAATGGCAGTCGTTTTTAGCCGAACATGGACTAGAAGGCAGTATGAGCAGACGCGGTAATTGTCATGATAATGCTGTTGCAGAGAGCTTTTTCCAGTTACTTAAGCGGGAACGGATAAAGAAACGGATCTACTCGACAAGACAAGATGCTCGGGCTGATATATTCAATTACATTGAGATGTTTTATAACGTGAAAAGAAAACATGGTTCCAATAATTTGCTATCACCAGTAAACTTCGAGAACCAATACCAAGAACAACTGAGAAGTGTCTAAGGTATTAGTGGCGATTCATAGTAATAAGCACGCTAAGTAATTGTCGCGGCTAAATGACACCTCATTGGCTTCCACAACAGTAAAAAATTGTTTAAGTTCTGTTTCGCTAAGAACTCTATCTCTGCTTCTTTCGATGCCACCAGCATCTTTAAATGTAAATGCTGATGCAGGATTGTTGGCGAGTAAGTCTAATTTGATACCATGATTGAACAATTGTTTACAGTAACCGAGCGCATCATTAGCAATAGAGGCACGACCGGATTGGTTAATTGACTCAATGATTGCTCTAATGTCACGTGCAGATACTTGAGCTAACTTAAACTCACCAATATGTTTAGCAATATCTTTTTTATATATACGTTGAGGGATAGTAGGGTGTTGCAGCCTAGATAATAGTGTTGGATACCAGTCATCAAATAAGTCATTAACTGTTTTGATACTTTCTTGTTCAGACCTTTGTTTAGCCAGTAAAGGATCAAGTCCTTCTCTAAATTGCTTCATTTTTGCTTGAGCTTCATATCTTGCGTTTTTCAAATCAAGGTCAGCAAACTTGCCTAATGTCATTTCTTTACGTTTTTTGTTGGAAGTGTACCTAAGCATCCAGTAAGCAGATCCTGATTTGGGTACAACAAAATATAAGCCACCACCATCGGCATAGCGTCCAACTAGCTTCTTTTTTATTTTAGACTGAATTTCTTTTACGGTTAACTTTTCTGTTTTACTCATAGGACTAGGCAAGTGGGAAAATGATTACAGGTATTTTACCCACCATCTTTAATATTTCAATAAGTATTTCACCCACCATTAAACCCACCATAAAGTGGTGGGTGTTACAGGATTGTTATGGACGTCACTGGACGGTGATTTGATTTGAAGGCTTTTAATAAAAGGATTGCAAGACTTTTCTAGATCTTTTGGGAAGTTACTCAATATTCTGGATCTGCTCTCTCACTTGCTCAATCAACACCTTCAATTCCACCGCGCTTTGCGTGATTTCCGTATTAATTGATTTAGAACCCAATGTATTCGATTCACGATTAAACTCTTGCATCATAAAGTCTAAACGACGACCAATAGCGCCGCCTTTTTTCAAAATTGAACGGGTTTCTGATACATGAGAGCCAAGACGATCTAGTTCTTCTGCCACATCTAGCTTTTGTGCTAGTAATACTAATTCTTGCTCTACACGTTGACTATCTAATTCAATCTGAGCTTCACTAAATTTAGTGCGGATTTTGTCTTTTTGCCACGCCAGAACATCAGGCATCAACGCTTGTACTTTTTCAACTTCAGCGACGACACCAATAAGGCGCTGTTCTATCAAATCAGCCATGTTGGCGCCTTCACTTGCTCGAGCGGTCAAAAAGTCTTTTAATGTTAAATCAAACTCTGCTATTAAATCTTTACTGATATTATCCATATCTAATTCTTGGGCCTCAACGACACCCGGCCATTGCAGCACTTCTAGGCGATTTAATGTGGCAGGTCCTTGGATAGGCAATGATTCTGCTGCTTCAATTAATTGTGCCGCTAAGGTTTGATTAACATTGATTTTAGCTTCACTATTTGGCGCTAGCATGACGCGTAACTGGCATTCCACTTTACCGCGTTGCAATGTTTTACGAAAACGTTCGCGCAACACCGGCTCTAAACTACGATATGCCTCAGGAAAACGAAAAAATGTCTCCAAGTAACGCTGATTTACTGAACGGATTTCCCATACAGCACTGCCCCAATTGGCTTTTAATTCACGGCGGGCAAAGGCGGTCATACTATAAATCACAGGCATTCCTAAATAATTGAACAGGGGCTAATCGCATAGCGAAAATAATCATTTCTCATTGTAACTGATTTTTCTTTTTTCATCGAATTGTGATTACGCTATAATAGCTGCTATTAAATTATTCCCATTACTCATTCTAGGAGCTTTTATGCGCCCAAGCGCTCGTACAGCCAATCAAATCCGCCCTGTCACTATTACACGTAATTTTACCTGTCACGCAGAGGGGTCGGTTTTGGTCGAGTTTGGTAATACCAAAGTCATTTGTAATGCCACTGTCGAAGAAGGTGTACCACGCTTTATGAAAGGCAAAGGCGAGGGTTGGATCACTGCTGAGTACAGCATGCTTCCTCGTGCCACGCATTCTCGTTCAGGTCGTGAAGCTGCTCGAGGTAAACAAGGTGGTCGTACTTTAGAAATCCAACGTTTAATCGCCCGCTCATTACGCGCTGCGGTTGATCTAAAATTATTAGGTGAAAACACCATCACACTAGATTGTGATGTTATCCAAGCCGATGGCGGTACTCGTACAGCTTCTATCACCGGTGCTTGTGTAGCCTTAGTTGACGCTTTGACCCATATGCGAAGCAAAGGTATTTTAAAAGCAAATCCGCTAAAGCACATGATTGCGGCATTATCCGTCGGGATCTACAAAGGTAATGCAATTGCCGATTTAGAATACACCGAAGATTCCGCTGCTGAAACGGACATGAACGTTGTTATGACAGAGACCGGCAAGCTGATTGAAGTACAAGGAACAGCTGAGGGCGAACCGTTTAGCTTTGAAGAGATGAGTGAAATGCTTGAGTTGGCTAAACATGGTTTACGTGAGTTGTTTGATATCCAAAAATCAGCTTTAAATAGCTAGTACAAGAGAGTCGAGTCATGCAAGATTACAAAACTAAATTTATCGAATTTGCGATTAACCGCAATGTACTTCGTTTCGGGCAGTTTACGTTAAAATCAGGTCGTTTGAGTCCGTATTTTTTTAATGCAGGTTTGTTTAATACAGGTGCTGATTTAGCGTTGCTAGGTAAATGTTATGCTGAAGCCTTAACCCAATCAGGCATTGCATTTGATGTCTTGTTTGGCCCCGCGTATAAAGGTATTCCGATCGCCACAACGACTGCCGTCGCGTTAGCCACAGAGCATAATCGTTCTGTGCCGTACTGCTTTAACCGCAAAGAAGCCAAAGCCCATGGTGAAGGTGGTAGTTTAGTCGGTTCAGAGTTAAAAGGTAATATCATGCTCGTTGATGATGTCATCACTGCAGGTACGGCAATCCGTGAATCGATGCAGTTGATAGCTCAACATGAAGCCAACCTTGCAGGTGTCTTGATTGCTCTTGATCGTCAAGAGAAAGGGAAAGGTGAGTTGTCGGCAATTCAGGAAGTGGAGCGTGATTTCGGCACTAAAGTTATTAGTATTGTGACCTTGGGTGATGTAGTCGAATATCTACAAACTAAACCTGAGTATGCTGAGCATTTAGTAAATGTGACTGCTTACCGTGAGCAATATGGAATATAAAAAGGGGTCAGATCCGATTTTTACAAAAATTGGAACTGACCCTATTTATGCCACAGCGGATCATCAGTATGATGCGCTTGGTTTGCGTTGTCCTGAGCCGGTCATGATGATCCGTAAAACCATACGAGGCTTGGCCGATGGCCAAACCCTATATGTCATTGCTGATGATCCTGCTACGACAAGAGATATTCCAAGTTTTTGCCGTTTTATGCATCATGAACTTCTTGCAAGTGATATCCAAGCCACTCCGTATCATTTCCTCATTAAAAAAGGGGCTTAATCGCCAAGATTAGCCCCCTTTGTGCTTATACTTTTTTTGTTAACAGCGATTAAGGCTTCTTGAACTTCAACGTCCAACGGTCAGTATTACCTGTCACACTGCGAGCACCCACTTCATATTCTAGCTCATCATCTTCACGGTAATGTAAATCACTAAAATCAACCAGTTCAAATCCCGCAGCTTGGATTTCTTTAATCGCTTTTACCGGATCAAAGCGACGTCTGTTAGAGTTATTGTATCCTTCCATATGACGAGCAGTATGGTCAACTACCGCATAAATGCCACCTGATTTTAATGCAGCAAACGCGACTTCATTCATTTTCGCACGACCTGCGTCATCAAAATTATGATAATTACGGAACGTAAATACCATATCCATATTGCTCACACCTAGGGTATCAACGTTCAATGAATAAAATTTCGCACCATCAGCACGACCCATAGTCGCTTCTTTGGCAATGATATTAACATCTTTAAAACCTGCTTCTTTAGCTAAGTCACGCTCAATACGTGAAGTACCTAATGCGGCATAATATTCACCATCTTCAGCCACGACTGGTGCGATTAAGCGCGTGTACCAACCGCCACCAGGGATCAGTTCCACTACTTTCATGTCATGCTCTAAACCAAAAAATGCGAGCGTTTCGACCGGTTTACGATTACGATCACGTTCGGCGTCTTTTTCTGGACGAGACGACGCTTGCATCGCTGCTTTCACCATGTCGGCAGTGCTATGCGTTTCACCTGACTTGTGTCCGTGCGCCAGTGCTGGCATCGTAATTAAAACACTACTCAATAATCCTACTGTAGCGAGCGTACGTTTAATTTTTCTTGTCGTAATATTAGGCATAAATCCATTCCTTATTAATGAGCTTAAAATAATGTAGATTTGGCGATCCAAAACACAATAATAACACCGGACAACACTGTCACGGCTTTCCATTGATACTGTTGAAACAACGCTTCGGTTTGATCGCCATAACGTAACACTAACCAGGCAATCCCAAAATATCGAATGATCCTCGAAATGGCAATAGCTAAAATATATAGACCAATAGGATAGTGACTGACGCCAGCTGCGAGCATCGCTAGTTGCAATGGGATCGGAGCGATGCCAGCCAGAACAATAAACCAAAACCCTTCTTCATGCATGCGCGTTTGGATCTCGACAAACATGTTTGGATCGTTAAACCAGCTTAGTATCTGTGACGAATAGCTTTCAAAAAACCACATCCCGACAACGTACGCAATTAATGCCCCAACAATACAGCCAAGCGTCGCCATAGTCGCAATCCACCACACTTTATCACGGCGAATTTGCGATACGGGGATCAATAACGTCTCAATGGGGATCGGTACGATAATCGATTCTAAAAATGAAGCTAGCGTAATACCATATAGAAAATACTTTGAATGCGCCCAACGTAGTAGGCGCTTATAGAGGTTTGCAAACATCTAAGCTACTTATTCATATACGTTATTCATGTTTGGCAATAACACCATCTTTCATTACAAACTGAATGTGCTCTAACAGCGTAATATCGGTAAGAGGGTCACCTTTTACCGCTACAATGTCAGCCAGTTTGCCTACAGAAATAGTCCCCAATGAATCCGTGATATTTAATAAATTGGCAGTGTTAGCCGTTGCGGATAATATCGCTTCTATCGGCGGCATTCCCGCCTCAACCATTAAGCCAAATTCTTGCGCATTATCGCCGTGAGCAGAGACGCCTGAATCAGTGCCAAAAGCAATGTTAACACCAGCCAAATAAGCGAGTGAAAATGTCTTTTGGATCAAAGGACCTATTGCAGCAGCTTTTGGACGAACAATCTCGGGAAAGTATCCATCAATTTTGGCTTTCTCGGCGACAAAGTTACCCGCTAAAATAGTCGGTACGTAATAAGTTCCGTACTCTTTCATCAAATCCATCACCTCGTTGTCCATGTAAGTACCATGCTCAATTGAGGTCACACCAGCTTTAATCGCACGGATCATGCCTTCTTTACCATGCGCATGTACGGCAACAGTCATGCCGTAATCTTTGGCAGTGGCCACAATCGCATCGAGTTCATCATCCATAAACTGTGGATTTTGCCCATTTTTAGCAACGGATAACACCCCACCTGTGGCCGTGATTTTAATCACATCAGCACCATCTTTATAATGTTGACGTACTGCTTGTCGAGCTTGGGTAACACCATTTACCACGCCATCATCAGGTCCTGGATTACCCATTATATGTTTAGCTAAGCCATTGGTTGGATCGGCATGCCCACCCGTTGTACCGATGGCTTTGGCTGCAGTGTAGATCCGAGGGCCAACCGCCACGCCACGATCAACCGCATTACGTAATGCCACGGTTTCATTGTGGGAATCCCCTAAGTTACGTACCGTCGTAAATCCAGCTAGTAAGGTTTTTTGTGCAAAATTGGCCGCATCTAACGCATAATCTGCCGCGTTATAGGTCACTTGATTCATGTAAGTCTTAGGATTATGCTCGAATGACAAATGCGTATGCATATCCATCAAGCCGGGCATAACCGTGTATTGAGATAAATCAATCAATGTGGCTTCTGCGGGTGGAGTGACCAGCCCGGTTTGCACATCAGTAATCAGATTATCTTCAATCACAATCGTCATATTGGAACGTACTTGAGAATCGGTCGCTGTAATAAGCTTGCCGGCATGGATATAAGTTTGCGCATGAGCTGAAAGACTCAAAAAACGATTAAGAGAAATGTGAAGAGTGCGTTTACCGTGAATATAGCTGCGTATTTATCTACGTGTTTAGCAATGTATTTAGTGTGCAATGAATGTGTCATGTGGATCCCTTGCTATGCTGTTATTGTTATCGTGTATTTTATAGGGTATTGCTACTCGACAACCGGTCCAAAATCAGCGCAATAATCGCCAGATTGCAACCAAGCGCGCTCGGCTTTAATGTCGAGTTCAGTAGCTAGCTGATAATACACATTTTGTTGAACTTTTGCCCATAAATTATTACGGATCATAATATAGGGAATGTCACATTGTGATGCTGCGTTAAAACGCATTTCTAATGGATGCTCAATGCTAATATCGACATGGTCATCACAACTAGTATTCACGCTAATGTAGCCGTTATCTTGACGCTCCCAACTCACCACTTGCAGTGGTACATCAACCACATTGATTTGGACCTTTTCGACAGGAGTGACCAAAAAATATTGATCGCCTTCACGTTTGAGGACTCTTGAAAAAAGCCGAACCAACGCCGGACGTTTAATTAGTGAACCGTCATACCACCATTGTCCGGCGGCATCGATTGTTAATGGGATCTCCCCACAAAAAGGTGGGTTCCATTTTTCTACAGGCGGATAATCTTGCAGGGCTAGTTTTCCTAGCGAGCCTTGCAGTTGACCTAACATGTTAATTGTTTTCTTCTTGTTTTAGCTCTAGCGCAGTGCGTAAATCACGCAGCTTCGCTTTAACGATGCGCATGTTATCAGGGCCCATACGGAGCAGTTGTTTCTGAACTGGCAAGAGTGCTTCAAGTTGCGGGTTAGCAAATTTGTACATTGCGCTATCACTGATGACTGGGATCGGAAGATTAACTGACGGCGTATCTAATAAGCGGTTAATCGCGGAAATCAATGTGTCATTAAACTGCGTATTTGGCGCTGAAATTTGCTCAAATTTTGCCAAAATTTGTGGTTCATATTGGGTTAAGACTGCCAACATATCTGCCGTTTCGATTTGTGCAAAGGTTTGCGCGTAGACATTATAACGAGTGAACGACTCAGGTGTAATAAATTGGCTATCGCCTTTTTTAAAAACTGCAAATTCAGACGACGGAGGAGTCAGTAGCGATACATTTTCAGGTAATGTGCCTTGTGCAGTATTAGTGATACTCGCTACTAAATTAGCAATAATGGATTCATTGACAATCAACGTGCTCAACATTGGGGCATGTAATGCAGTGATCAAACTTTGTTTAATAGCTTGATCCGTTAAATCTAGCTGTTCAGGTTCAGCTAACTCGATAACAGGTTTGACAAACTCAACTACCGGATCAAGTTCTTCTATGTTTGCTTCACCTACAGGCGTTACAGCAGTAAATTCTTCTTCAATAATTTGCACTTCAGGTTCGGATTCGCTTATGTCTACGGTATTTTGCTCCGGAGTTATAGACGAGACTTCTGGGACAACCGGTGCATCGGATACGTCGACCTCAGGTTCATTAACCGGCCATAGAAGCGCGAATGCTAATAACACCAATAAAATGGCAACGACAATCAACATAGGTAAGCGAGATGGGGCAGTGACTTGAGTCATAAACGGTTATTTTCCTAGATAAAATCAAAGTATATATCATTAAGTGTCATTGTCAGTGGATAAGTTCCAATTAAATGCTATCCATTTTTATATCTATATTGCTTGCATTTGGATTTTGTGTGGATCTTAATCTGCGACAAAATCGTATGAATAATGATTACTCTTACGTAACTACGGTTAAATAACCAAAAGGTGAATAGCATGGCTAAATTTTTCTTCGATAAGTTTTACAACCAGCCTGTACATATTGAATACTTAGAAGTGCAATCCTTTGAATTAAGTATCTATTTAGTTAAATTAACTGTCGCTGGCGAGACAGGTTTTGTTTATGGTAAAAATGACAATATCATGCGTTTTAATAGTTCTCAGCATATTCGTGATTGTTTTGCTGCTTGCCAAGTAGACCATGCCATTTTGGTACATGATTCACCTTATGAAGAAATGATTGGCAATCCGCCCAAATCATCTGAGACGATGGCAATGCCATTTTCCATGACGCAACCGTATTAACATGCCTTTTTTGCAGTAATCTGTGGATGAAGACGGGCAGACTGAGTAACTTGTATTTTTATGAGCACATTACATTTTATTACCTACGAACAAGCCACGACGGAACAAAAAGCGACGTTTGCGCAGTTTAACTTGGCATGGATTGAGCAATATTTTGTGATAGAAGCTAAGGATCAATACTCCCTGTCTCACCCATATGAAGCTATTATTGCGAAAGGGGGGCAAGTGCTATTTGGTATTAATGAGCAAGGTGAATCAGTCATAACTTGCGCATTATTGCTGGAGAGTGATGGGCTGTTTGAGCTCTCAAAAATGGGCATGAAACCATCTGAAAAAGGCCAAGGTTTTGCCGAGAAAATCGTTATTGCTACACTTAAACAAGCACGCAGCATGGGCGCTAATACCGTCTTTTTAGAGTCCAATCGAATCTTAACTAACGCATTGTATATTTACGAAAAATGCGGATTTAAAGAAGTACCTATGTTACCGTCACCTTACGCTAGAGCTGATATTAGAATGGAATTGACCTTAGGATGAGAACTTCAACATTTGATGTATACAATAGTACGACGCATGAATTACTGGCGACGCTACACAATGCGACGGATGCAGACATTGAAGCCGCGATCAGCAGCGCCACATTACGGTTGCACCAACCGACAACAGGGCAACAACGTCAAGCGATGTTGTTAGCCCTACGTGACCAGATGGCACAGCATAGCGCTACGTTTGCGACGTTGATCAGCCAAGAATCTGGTAAAACTTATAACGATGCGCTTGCCGAAGTGCATTACGCGAATGGGTATTTAACCTGGTTTGCGCAGTTAGCATTATCGCTAGACTCTCCATTTGAAACCAGTGATGGCATTGAACTATGGCGCGAGCCTGTCGGTGTGGTAGGTGCGATTACCCCTTGGAATTTTCCCTGCGCGATGATCGTGCGCAAACTCGCGGCAGCGATTGCTGCGGGCTGTCCTTTTGTTGTTAAGCCATCTGAACTTACGCCACTTAGCGCGCTAAAGATTGCTGAATATACGCAACTTGCTGGCTGGGATGAGGGCTGGTTAGCAATATTACCTAGCGATCAAGCTGCAGCAGTAGGTCATGTGCTGACCACTGACCCGCGCATTGATAAATTTACCTTTACCGGATCAACGCGAGTTGGCAAATTGTTGAATGTACAATGTGCAGCATCCCTTAAACGAGTCTCAATGGAGCTCGGCGGGAATGCTCCTCTATTAGTCATGGCCGACGCTGATGTCGAGCTGGCAGCTAAACATTGCGTGCTAAACAAACAACGTGTCAGTGGACAAACCTGTGTCGCCATAAATCGAATCTATGTTGCACAAGAGGTTGCAGAGCAGTTTACCAAAGCATTGCATGTTGCCGTGCAACAATTGCGTGTCGGGGATCCGTTAGAGCAGACCACGGATGTGGGACACATGATTCACCTTGATGCGGCAACTAAAATACACGGTATGGTGGAGCAAGCTATCGCACAAGGTGCGCTTGTAGTGTGTGGTGGTATGCATGTTGCGGGAAGTGCTTTTTATCCACATACGATTTTGACTCATGTACAACATGATGATGATCTAGTGTGTAATGAGATCTTTGGTCCGCTGTATCCGATCATTACGGTAGCGGGGGATATAGACGAGATGATCCGGTTAGCGAATGATACTCAAGCGGGTTTAGCTGCGTATGTATTTAGTCAAAACCGCGAGACGTTGAACGAATGCAAAAGGCGCTGTCATTATGGCATGATAGGCTTAAATAGTGCGATTATATCTAATCCAGCCGCTCCCTTTGGTGGGATTAAGCAATCTGGATTTGGTAGAGAAGGAGGGAGTGTCGGACTCGATGACTTTACTTCCGTAAAATATATCAAGCCCGCTTAGATAGTGGGCTATTATGTATAGTGTAAAATAACCTTAATATAAGACATTGCAATATTAGCAATCACACCAAATGCGCTACCAATACCAAAACCAATAAATCCATCTTTGCCAAGGTACTTGGCAACAGCGCCACCGAACAATCCGCAACCAATCATAGCACCAATTAAAGACGCGGTGCCGAGATCAGAATAAAACATAGCAGACAAAATCGTAATCGCCATAGCAAAGGTAAGTGGCATCCAAATAGGATTTTTCTTTTTAAATTTGGCATCAATCTCAGCTGACACATCTTGCTCAACCGCTTGTTCAGACTCGGCTTTCGCTTGTTGTTTTAATTTTCTATCACTTACTTTTTTGACCATGGGGGACTGCTTCCCTTAATACGTTAAAATGCGATAAATTAGTGCGCGTGAGGTGCAAACTCCACACTCAATAATTCCACATTATCAGCAAATTCAAGCGATTGCACTTGTCCTTTGCCTTCAAAGTTAATTAAGTTATTTTGTTCTGGCCAAATATCGCGTAACACATCATGGCGCACACTAATTTTACCTATATTCGGAGGTGTTGCTGTTTCTTGGTAAATCCAAAAATGTTGACCTTCCACTTCAAAACCGACTAGATCCAACGCAAACGCTTGATCTAGTTCATCATATAATGCAAAACGCTGAGCTACATACTCCGCGAATTGGGCTTGAGTCTCTGCACTTTTGATAATATCGGCCGTTTTATCAAATAAGGTTTTTACAGCGTGTTCTGCATCGTGCATATAAACACGATGCATCACTTCAATATTATTGGTGTGAGGATTAAATAGTACAGTCGTTAAGCCTGATTTTTGCTGGTGTGCAGACACACTACACACCGGCATACTAAGCATTACGAGCAGACATAGCAATAATGTCGTTCGTATATTCATTATAGACTAACCTTCATTGTCATCAGATGAACCTTCGTCTTCAGTCGCATCATCATCTTCGGTTTTTAATTCCGTAGTGCTGTCATGCATGATGTCACGATAAACCTTGCCACTGCGTGGTTTTGATTTATATGACTCGATACGCGACTTGATGATTTGGCGCGGATAATGGTTATTTTGAGTATCAACATCAGCCGTTTCCCAACGCGGATCAACCGTTACCGACGCTAACTCTTTGTCAGTAATAACCAGTTTGCTCACCGCTTTAGGAGTACGACGCCAGATCTCTGCAGGGATACGCATCATATCCGTGCTGCCATCAGTAAACGTCATTTCCAAAATGATTGGCATGACTAAGCCACCGTGGTTAGAAAAATCCATCACGTAGTAATTTTTATCTTCAGCTACCGCACGCTCAAGGGCTTTACGCTCCCAAGGTTTAAGATCTTTTAAGAATTTTTTGTACGAGTTACGTTCTTTGTTCGTCACCGTAAAGCGGTCGTTTTCATCATAGAAATCATTGATGTCAGAAAAACGATCAACCCATAACTCTTTACCTTCAGACTTATTGCGTTCATCCGTTAACGATTTTGGCTTATCGAGCTCTTCTTGACGCTCGCGTGCAAAATCAATATCTGGATCTTGCGTATCTAAACGTAATTGATATACGCGGTCAACCGAGATATCGACATGATCCGTCGTGTAGAACCAACCACGCCAGAACCAATCAAGATCAACACCTGACGCTTCTTCCATCGTACGGAAAAAATCCGACGGAGTAGGGCGTTTATACATCCAACGCTGTGCGTATTCTTTAAAAGCAAAATCAAACAGTTCACGACCTAAAATTGTTTCACGTAAAATATTTAATGCAGCAGCAGGCTTAGTATAGGCATTAGGACCTAAACGTAAGACTGAATCAGACTGCGTCATGATTGGCACTTGCACGCTGGATTTCATGTAACCGGTAATATCACGCGGCTCAACACCCCAAGGGATAGTAGGATCCCATTCACGGCCTGCAACACCATCTAAAAAGCTGTTTAATCCTTCATCCATCCAGGTCCACTGACGCTCGTCAGAGTTGACGATCATTGGGAAGTAAATATGACCGACTTCGTGGATAACAACGCCAATTAGGAAACGTTTTTCAGCTTGAGAATACGTGCGTGACCCATCATCTTGTAACTCAGTACGTGGGCCGTTAAACGTGATCATTGGGTATTCCATTCCGCCAACCGGTCCATTGACTGATTGCGCCACTGGATACGGATAATCAAACGAGAAACGAGTGTACACATCCATCGTGTGGATAATCGATTCAGTGGAATATTTTTTCCATAAATCGCCACCTTCTTTCGGGAAAAATGACATCGCCATAACTACTGGCATGACATCGCCACCTTGCTGATAACCGCGTGCATCCCACATAAATTTACGAGAGGATGCCCATGCGAAATCACGCACGTTTTTAGCCGTAAAGCGCCATGTTTTGCTGTCTGAAGTACCAGCTTTTTCGTTTTCTAGCGCTTCTTCTTCGGTCACAACAAAAACGGTACGTTCAGCCGTCTTAGCTTGCTCTAAACGACGTTGTTGTTCTTCCGTTAAGACATCTTTTGGGTTTTGTAGTACACCAGTAGCAGAAACAATGTGATCGGCAGGAACCGTCAATGACACATCATAGTTACCAAATTCTAAGGTAAACTCACCACGACCAATAAACTCTTTATTGGTCCAAGCTTCATAGTCGGTATAGGCTGCTAAACGCGGGAACCATTGTGCCAATAAGAAAATATCATTGCCGCCTTCACGCGCATCATCAGGAAAGTGCTCATAACCTGCACGCGCTGATACGGCATCTTCTTCAACAATGTTAAAGGCAAAATCCATAGTAAAACGAGTACGTTCACCCGATTTAAGCGGAGTCAGTAAATCGACACGCATAAGTGTACCGACGGTCGTATAGCTTAATGTATTGCCTAAACCATCAACCACTCGGTTAATGGTATAACCCAGCTCGGTATCATCGACAAACTGCTGACGACGTAGCGCACTTAAAGAAATCTGTGCAGGTTCGTCATCGGAAATGCTTTTGGTGCCTGGGCCACGGTTGCCAATCCCACCAAATGTGGTGGTAAGCGCTGACATAGAATCATCTTTAAATTTGTTTTGGTCAAGCTGCACCCACAAGTACTTCAACGTATCTGGAGAGTTGTTGTAATACGTAATGTCTTGGGTCGCTTCTAGACGACGCTGATCTTCAATTAAGCGTGCGGCAATCGTATAGTCGACTTGCTGTTGCCAATATTGATGGCCTGGTTCACCGGCAGCATTACGATAGACGTTAGGTGTAGGTAATACTTCATCAAGCTGACGGAATTTATCTTCAAAATTGCCTTTAGTTTGCTTGATAGCATCAGCATGAAGAGTACTGATTGGGAGTAACGTAAGTGCACATAATGCAAGTAAGATACGACGCATTTAATGATTCCTATTTGTAAGGTTGATATAATTTTAAGGCATATATCATACTCTAATTTTTTAAAAAGGGGAAAAAAGGAATGAAAATAGCCTAATATAGCGGGTGGTCTAGGTTGTTTATTGTTGTAAATACCGTATTCTTACACTATCTAATTTTATGATTATTAACCCTTTTCTGAAGAAAATTATGCAAGTATTCTCATGGCAACGTGCCGTTTTAAAAGTAGGTAGTTCGTTGATTGCTCCAGGTGGCGCGAATGCGGGTTGCTCTGCTCAGTATTTGTTAGCGATTGCTAAATTTATTACCACTGCGTTAACCCAAGGCAAGGAAATCATAATTGTTTCTTCGGGCAGCGTCGCGGCTGGGCGAAGCTCAATGCCATTGAATCACCCGCCATCAATTGCAGAAAAACAAGCTATGGCTGCAATTGGGCAAACGCAAATGATGCAAAACTGGGCGCGTTTTTTTGATCAGCCTTGTGCTCAAATATTACTAACGATGGATGATCTGCATGATCGCCAGCGTTACGTTAATATCCAAAATACATTGCGCGAGTTGCTCCGTCATCATGCCATCCCAATTGTGAATGAAAATGATACGGTTGCCATTAACGAACTTAAGGTCGGAGATAATGATAATTTAGCCGCGTATACGGCGTTAGTGGCGCAAGCCGATACCTGCATTATTTGCTCCGATATTGACGGTTTGTTTGATGCCGATCCTCGAAAAAATCCACAAGCCAAGCTGATTGATAGAGTTGAACGTATCACCCCTGACATTGAAGCCATGGCCGGTGGCGCCGGCAGTAGTGTCGGAACTGGCGGTATGCAAACCAAGATCCAAGCAGCGCAACGCTGCACCGCTTCTGGGATCCAGACATTGATCGTCAATGGCAAAGATCCTGAGGTGTTTTCGTTTTTAGCTGAAGGGCGCTGTAAAGGGACGTTATTCACAGCGCAAGATACCAGTAACACTGCACGTTCAGAGTGGCTTAAGCATACCTTAAAAAGTAAAGGACGTGTTCATATTGATTCGGGAGCCGCGCACGCACTGGTGAATCAAGGTGCATCATTATTACCGCGCGGGTTGGTTAGTGTCTCTGGCGATTTTCAACCAGGCGATGCCGTTGACGTGATGCATGATAATCTGCATATAGGCAAAGGCATTGCCTTGTTTTCCAGTCAAGAAATGCAACACATTAAAGGGCATCATAGCGACCAAATTGAGCGCATATTAGGGTATACACCTGCAAATGTAGTGATCCATCGCGATAATTTAATTATTTTATAAAAGAGAAATAACATGACTTTTTGTATTACGACTGCCGCGCAACAAGCAAAAAAAGCCGCTGTAATTACGGCTAACTTATCAGCGGACAAAAAAAATAGGATATTACGTGATATTGCGACTTCGCTTCGCAACAATACAACAACGGTTATGATAGCTAATGCACAAGATTTAGCAAATGCACAGGCCGAAAATATGGATGCAGCGATGCAAGATCGTTTAATGCTCGATGCTGATCGTATCGAAGCGATTGCGGTTGCGGTGGAGCAAATTGCGGCTCAGCCTGAAGTCGTGGGTGCGATCAGTGAATTGCAAACCATGCCAAGTGGCATACAAGTCGGGCAAATGCGTATTCCTTTGGGTGTTATCGGGATGATTTATGAATCCCGACCGAATGTGACCATCGATGCTGCGGCGTTGTGCTTTAAAGCGGGCAATGCGGTTATTTTGCGTGGCGGCAAAGAAGCCTTACATTCCAACATGGCGTTAGCACAATGTCTGCACGAAGTGTTCGATGCAAATGGGATTGATCGTGCTGCGGTGACGGTGATACCTGATCCTGATCGTGCGATTATGAACACGATGCTAACGTTGCATGAATCCATTGATTTAATCATTCCTCGTGGTGGCGAAGGCTTGATCCGTTTTGTATCAACGCATAGCCAAATCCCAGTCATCCAACACTTTAAAGGGGTATGTCATCTGTACATCGATGAATTTGCGGATGCTGATAAAGCCATCGCGATTTTAGAAAATGGCAAAACTCAGCGCACGAGTGTGTGTAACTCATTAGAAACCGTGTTGATTCACCATGCAGTTGCGGCAACATTGTTACCGCGCATTGCCTTGATGTTTGCACAGCACCAAGTTAAGGTTCATGCGTGTCCCGAAAGCTTACCGTATTTTGCTGATTTACCTGATGTGCAAATTGCTACAGATGCCGATTGGGCAGCAGAATACTTAGCGATGGAAATAGCTGTGCGCGTAGTTGATAATTTTGATGCTGGCGTGGCACATATTCAAGCGTATAATTCAGGGCATACTGAGGTAATCGTTTCTGAAGACAAAGCCCATCAACAAGCTTTTTTGCAACAGATTAATTCTGCGGTGGTTATGGTCAATGCATCATCTCGTTTTTCTGATGGCGGTGAATTAGGATTAGGCGCGGAGATTGGCATTTCAACATCTAAACTGCATGCTTATGGGCCTATGGGAGCACAGTCGTTAACCACGCAAAAATTTGTTGTGTTCGGTGACGGGCAGATCAGAACTTAAGATGCCTAATGCTGTTTATTTTGTCCTATGCACCCTGATCTGGGGAACGACGTGGTTTGCTATCAACTTTCAACTGGATGTTATTAATCCGACCTATTCTGTTGGCATTCGCTTTTTTATCGCTGCCGTATGTTTAGGTTTGATTGTCCTATTTAAAGGCTATCCACTAAAATTTTCATGGCGTATCCATCGGGCATTTCTTGCTGGTGGTTTGTTTTTATATGCTTTGGATTATACATTTTTGTATGCGGCACAGCAGCACATCGTCAGTGCTTTATTGGCATTGATGAGTTCTAGTGTCGTGTATTTTAATGTGGTTTTACGCCGTGTCTTGCTTGGTAAGCCGATTCGCTTTGATGTCCTGGTTGGCGCAACTTTAGGCTTTGTTGGCATTGCAGCGATTTTTGTTCCAGAGCTCAAAGGCATGGAACAACAAAGCTATGTCATGCTTGGGATCTTGTTTGCGTTAGGTTCGTTTACCAGTGCATCAGTCGGCAATATTGTATCCGAAAAGACCCTCGAAACAGTACCTGTGGTCAGTTTTAACTTTTATACTATGCTATACGGTAGCGGATTAATCGGACTGGGCTTGCTCGTAACGCAAACTCCGCTAGTCTTACCTTCTGCTCCTTCATTTTATATCGCGTTATGTTATTTAGCCGTCTTTGGCTCAGTCATTGCGTTTGGATGTTACATGAAATTAGTCCAACAAATGGGGTCTGATCGGGCGGCGTATGTGGTGCTAATTTATCCGCTTGTTGCACTTATCGTGTCTACGATATTTGAAGATTATCAATGGTCAATGCTATCTGCGGTTGGGGTATTGTTGATTTTATTGGGTAATGCGTGCGCGATGGGCAAACTGCCGTTGCAGCGCATTAGTCCAATATTTGCTACTAAATAAAAATAATAAAAGGAAATGACAATGCCAGAGATAAAACGTTTACTGGATAACAATATCAAATGGGCCGATGAGACGATGGCGCGTGATCCTGAGTTTTTTGATACCTTATCCCAACAGCAATCGCCTATTTATTTATGGATTGGGTGTTCTGATTCACGCGTCCCAGCCAATCAAATTGTAGATTTATTGCCCGGTGATATTTTTGTTCATCGCAATGTGGCTAATTTAGTGGTGCATACTGATTTTAACTGCTTGTCGGTATTACAATATGCGGTGGACGTGCTTAAGGTAAAACATGTGATAGTGTGTGGTCATTATGGCTGTGGTGGCATTGATGCAGCTTTGACGAATGAGCCTCTGGGCTTGATAGATAACTGGTTAGGGCATATTAAGGATATTGCTGCATTTCATGATGATGAATTAGGTGGTTTGGTCGGTGAAGCCAAAGCTGCTCGCTTATGTGAACTCAATGTTCTCACACAAGCTGATAATGTCTCCAAGTCGTCGATTGTCAAAGATGCACTCGCTCGAGGGCAAGATTTAAAAGTACACAGTTGGATCTATAGTTTACGTAATGGCAAGATCAAAGACCTAGCCTAAGTGCAGAAAACTGCGTATCCTTGCGCGGCCAAACTCAATCAAAATAGAAAATTATGACTTTACCTACTGACGACTATACCGTTCATGCAAAACCGACGTTACCTATGGTTGAATTTATCGCCTTGATGGCAATGCTAACCTCGTTGGTGGCATTGTGCATTGATGCAATTTTGCCGGCGTTATCGATTATTGGTGATGAACTAAATAGTAGTGGCTCACAACAAAATCATTTTTTAGTGAGTATTTTCTTTGTGGGTATGGCATTTGGTCAGCTCTTTTTTGGTCCATTTGCCGATTCCAAAGGTCGTCGCGCTAGTATCTTATTAGGGCTCGCCATTTTTAGTATTGGCACAATAATCTGCATGCTAGCAACGAATATGGAAATGATGCTGTTTGGTCGATTCGTACAGGCATTTGGCGTGTCCGGACCGCGGATCTCCGCGATGGCCATTATCAGAGATATCTATGTGGGTGATCAGATGGCAAAAGTCATGTCATTTATCATGATGGTGTTTGTATTAGTGCCTATGTTGGCACCGGTTATCGGGCAGCTGATCATGCAATTTGCCGGTTGGTGGTATATTTTAGTTGGATTTTTAGTGATGGGTGCTTTGACTGGCATCTGGTTTATGCTGCGCCAACCCGAAACATTAACTAAAGATGTACGTCAGCCTTTTTCGTTATCGCAAACCCGTGAGTCTGCGCTGTATATTTTAACGCATCGTCAAGTTATGGCGTATATCGTGTTGACGGGTTGTATCTTTGGTGGATTTTTGGCGTACATTAGCGCCTCACAAACCGTTTTTCAAGAAATGTATAATATGGGTGAATGGTTCCCTTATATCTTTGCGACATTAGCTTTCTCTATTGGGGTTGCCTCTTTTATTAATTCACAATTGGTCGAAAAATTTGGCATGTTACGTTTGTGTCATATTGCCTTACATGGACACATATTAACGTCCTTTGGATTATTAATAATGACTTTATATTATTCTGGATTACCTCCGGTTGGCATGTTCATTGGCGGATTATTTGTTGATTTCTTTTTTGTTGGAATTTTATTTGGCAACATGAATTCACTTGCGATGCAACCGCTTGGACAAGTCGCCGGTATAGGCGCGGCGTTAATAGGTGCGATTAGTTCCGCTATTGCGGTGCCTATTGCACTATTTATCGATAGTTACTTGAACGGAACGATCACGCCGATTATTATTGGATTTAGTTTTTTTGGTGTGGTGAGTTTGATGTTATTTCAATTTGCGGGTAAGTCAGCAAAATCCATAACACCCTCTAATATCTAAATACGCATTTATTTTGGGGGCGTAGACTAAGAAACTTTTCCTAACTGAACAACCGGCTTAACTTGGCTGCTTTGAATGATCTCAATTTTACGAGGGCTACGATCACCATTTTTGATTTTGTCATAACAGGCGTGCTGTACTTCCATTTGTTGGCAAAATTTATAAAAGGTTAAAAAGTCTTTTCTATTGAAATCATCACCGTCACGAGTCATTTGTGAATCAATATACAGATCACTACCATTGATTGTCATGGAAGCACATGATGTGTATGGGTCACCATAATTTTTTACTTTTAAAGCACGTACCATTTTGACTTCAAAAACCCATTCTCCGATCCGGGTATAGCGTGAAATTTCATTTGTGTTCATATGTACACTCCTTTAAAAAATTGATTGAGTTAGTGAAATAGAGAAAGTACTGTTAAAAGCGTTAACCTGCTTTAAGCTGAATTAACTGTTGCTTCAAGCAGGTTACAAGGGTACTAGTACCACACTTTACTCAACTCAAAACATATAATGCACTTTATATGCCATATATTTTATGCAATAAAATCAACAGGTTATTTTCAACGGTTACTTCATGGTGTTGCTATTTAGCGACACAGTTTATATTGATGGGATTTACGGGGGGGCTAAGCTAGATATTCAGTGATCTCTAACCTAAAGTGTCGTTATTAACTTACAAAATTGGGTATTTTTGGGGGTAAGTAACGTTATAGCAGCGTTGCAAAATGGCAACACTCATATTATGGAGTCGGAGAGTAATGTTCACCCAGATAAAACAAAGGGCTAAAACGAAAAAACCCGGCCAAATTGGCCGGGCAAAAGGGCTTTAAAGTAAAGCACCTAACGACAGAAGGTCATCTCGTTGTGCTAGCACAACGCGATATAATCTGTTTTAGTTGGTTTCGATAATTGCTTGCATGTCAGTCATATAACCACGCAATTCTTCACCAACCCACTCAACACCGTGCTCACGGATCGCTTTGTTCACTTCAACTAAACGCATGTTATCAACGGCATTTGAAGTATTCGTTAATCCACCACCAATGTATTCACTCGTCATTTTAGGCATAATGTGTTCAGCAATTAATGGAATTGCTGCATGAGCGAATAAGTAGTTACCGTATTCAGCAGTATCAGAAATAACAACGTTCATTTCATATAAACGCTTACGTGCAATCGTGTTTGAAATTAATGGTGTCTCATGAAGTGACTCATAATATGCTGATTCTGGTAAAATTCCAGCTTCAACCATGACATCGAACGCAAGTTCAACACCGGCTTTAATTGCCGCGACTAAGAGTATACCTTTATCGAAAAACTCTTGGTCGTCAATGGTACCTTCGTATACTGGTGCATTTTCAAAACCAGATGAACGCGTTTCTTCACGCCACTTTAATAAGTTTGCATCATCGTTGCTCCAATCGATCATCATTGTTCTAGAGAATTCACCGCTGATGATGTCATCTTGATGTTTTTCGAATAAAGGACGTAGCAACTCAGTCAATTCAACCGATAGGTCATAAGCTTTAATTTTGCCTGGATTAGATAAACGATCCATCATGTTCGTAACACCACCGATCTTAAGTGCTTCAGTGATCGCTTCTAGGCCGTATTGAATCAATGCGCCGGCGTATGCTGGATCAACACCGTCTGCGACCATTTTATCATAAGCAAGGATGGCCATAGTTTGTTGCATACCACATAGGATAGTTTGCTCACCCATTAAGTCAGACTTAACTTCAGCAACAAAAGATGATTCAAGCACACCTGCACGATCACCACCGGTTGCAGATGCTAAAGCTTTAGCAATATCCCAACCTTGGTCTAATGGATCATTTTCAGGGTGAACAGCAATTAAGGTAGGGACACCAAAACCACGTTTGTATTCTTCACGGACTTCAGTACCTGGGCATTTTGGTGCACACATGACAACCGTAATGTCTTCACGAATCTGTTGCCCTTCTTCAACGATATTAAAACCGTGAGAATAAGATAATGTTGCGTTTTGCTTCATTAATGGCATAACAGCTTCAACAACTGATGCATGTTGCTTATCAGGGGTAAGGTTATACACGATATCAGCAGTAGGAATTAAGTCCTGGTAAGTGCCAACAACGAAACCATTATCAGACGCACGTTGGAAAGATTCACGTTTCTCATCGATAGCCGCTTGACGCAATGCATATGATACGTCTAGGCCTGAGTCACGCATGTTTAAGCCTTGGTTTAGGCCTTGGGCACCACAACCAACAATGACAATTTTTTTGCCTTTGAGAAAATCACAACCTGTTGCGAATTCACTTCTGTCCATAAAACGGCATTGACCAAGTTGATCAAGCTGTACGCGTAAAGGTAAGGTATTAAAATAATTTGCCATTGTCTTCTCTATAAGTTTCAAGCTAATAAATGTTCGCTCAGAATTACATACAAGCCAGTTTTCTCATTGCATATAATTAATTTGGGTAATCAGTGACGATTGATAGTTAATATAGTGCAAGATTAATGTATTGAAAAATGATATATTTGCAAAACTATATTGCAATATATGCAATAACCATATTTGGTAAGGGGTTGATGACTTCCGTGGATATTAAAAGTTTAGCAATGTTCAATCATTTAGCGCAATCGTTACATTTTGGTCAAACGGCACAAGCGATGTTTATTACCCCTTCAACGCTGAGTCGTGCCATTCAACGTTTAGAACAATCCGTTGGCACGCGTCTGTTTGAGAGAAATAATCGAGAAGTGTCGCTAACTCAAAGTGGTCGATTATTTTTAACCTTTAGCACTGAGACGCTCGCAAATTGGCAGACGCTGCAATCTGATTTAGCTCAACAAGAACAACAGCTGAATGGTGAATTAAGCGTATATTGTTCGGTTACTGCTGCACACTCTCATTTGCCGGCAATGCTTAATAGCTATCGGGCACTACATCCCCAGGTGGATATTAAATTAGTGACGGGCGATCCGGCGCTCTCGATAAATAAAGTATTAGAAGGTCAAGCAGATGTGGCGATCTCTATTCAAACCCCGCAAATGCATCATGATATTAAATTCAAAGCGATTGATACGGTACCGTTAGTTTTAATAGTGCCAAAAAGCCTAGGGATCACGCGCCTTAAGCAGATCAAGTGGAGCCAGCATCAAATCATTATGCCAGAAAGCGGGCCGTCAAAGCGCATCGTTCATCACTGGTTTGCAGAGCATAGCATTCGACCCAAGGTATATGCCTCTGTTGGGGGCAATGAAGCCATTGTCAGTATGGTCGCGCTAGGCTTTGGCATTGGTATTGTCCCGACAATTGTATTAAATAGTTCATCTTTATTGAATCAAGTGACCGCTATTACCATTGATGACATTGAATCATACCAAATAGGTTTGTGTTGCCTGAAAGCCAATCAGCATGAACCTAAAATCCACGCCATGTTTGATTTGTAAGGCGCTATTGGATAAGTCGTGCAGAGCAAGTAACATCTTACAAAAGCTGTTCATGACGAGCGTAATGGTGTACAAACCGATCAAATGCCCGGTAACTTAACGCCGTCTGTATATGCGGTAATTCAATTGAGTCTGATGCGTCTAAATCTGCAAGAGTGCGTGAGACTTTTAACACACGATGATAAACCCTTGCTGTTAACCCCAGCTCTTCAATTGCACAGCTGAGAAAGTCCTCAGACAGCGTGTCTAGGATACAAAATTCGTTGATCCGTTTTGGACACAAATGAGCATTTAAAACTCCTTGTCGTTTCAATTGGATCCGTTGTGCGCCGATAACCTGTGTTTTCAATTGTGCCGATCTTACCTCTGGCTCGATTATGGCTGGAGCATGTGACGGCATAGACAAGCTGTTAACTTGATTGAGATTGACTTTTTTGACTTCAATCTGGATATCGATTCGGTCTAATAACGGTCCAGATACCTTCTGTAAATACCGCATATTTTGGTCATAGGTACTACGCCCATCATAAATATCCCCAGTCGGACTTGGATTCATGGCAGCAATAAGCTGAAAATTAGCAGGTAGTGTCATATTATATTGTGCTTTGGCTAAGGTAATCGTTTTAGCTTCTAGTGGCTGTCGTAAGTGCTCTAAGGCATTGGCGGTAAATTCAGGGAGTTCATCTAAAAATAAGACACCATTGTGTGCCAAAGATATTTCTCCTGGGCTAAAGCGCACTCCACCGCCGATTAATGCCGGAATCGATGCACTATGATGAGGTTGGCGAAACGGACGCTGCCGCCATAACGCATTAACATTGAGTCCACCCACGCTATTTATGGATGCATTTTCCAATGCTTGTTGTTGTGATAGCGCTGGTAAAATCGTGGCAATTCGTTGAGCTAGCATGGTCTTTCCGGAGCCAGGAGGGCCATACATAAGTAAATTATGCCCACCTGCTGCGGCAACTAAACAGGCTCTTTTTGCCGGTACTTGCCCCATGACATCGGCAAAGTCCAATCCTTGGAAATACTCCTCTGAGGGTTGCGGTGTATGTGTTATTGGGATTAATGCTTGGGTGTTATTGAGATGCGCCACGACCTCACGTAAATGCAGTGCACTCAACGCATTAATATTTGGTAACACACTTAACTCGTTACGATTGGCTTGACTGGAGACCAGTGTTTTGTCGGGAGGAAGCGCAAGACCTGCGACTAATATCCCTTCAACATGACGTAATTCGCCAGATAATGCTAGTTCACCTAAAAACTCATAATGATGTAAATGTTGTTGATTGATTTGTCCACTTGCGCTGAGGACGCCCACTGCAATCGCTAAATCGAAGCGTGAGCCATGTTTGGGTAAATCCGCAGGAGATAAGTTAATGGTAATACGTTGGGCGGGAAATGTGAAACCCGAATTAATCATGGCACTGCGGACTCTCTCACGTGCTTCAGAGATGCTGCGATGCGGTAAACCAACTAGGTTAAATGCGGGTAACCCGGCAGATATATGTACCTCAATGGTAATTAATGGTGCTTCTATTCCAAATGCGCTACGGGCATAAACAACGGCAAGTGCCATATTAGATCCTTAATCGATAAACTATGTAATTAGTTAAGCTTATAGAAAGGTACGCAAAGGGTAGGACAGGATTTTACGAAAAAAGTAAAAACTAGACTAACGATCAGTGTTGCATTTTACAAAAAATTCAGGCTTACTATGCATCCAGAGCGTTCGCTCTATCAGTGACCATATTTTAAGCATCAGTGAATACGACATTATCTCGCTCATGCCCAACTTGCCAAACTAAAAATTACGTTGGTACCATCATCCTGCGCTATCAGAAAGTGTGTTTAGGGTGTATTATCAATACGTTTAGAAAATCCATCTTGCACGCTATTTCATAAAAAATTGCGCGTGCTGTTATACGATAAAGGAAAAACAATGGCTAAAACCCCAGCAGAAAAAATTTGGTTTAACGGTGACATCATCCCTTGGCAAGATGCGAAGGTACATGTGATGACGCATGCAATTCACTATGGCTCATCTGTGTTTGAAGGGGTCCGTGCCTACAATACGCCCGATCAAGGAACGTGTGTGTTTCGTTTGCAAGAACATACTCGTCGACTATTTGATTCTGCCAAAATTTATCGTATGACTATTCCATATACTCTTGATCAAGTGAATCAAGCCACGATGGATATCATTACGGCCAATAATTTAAAATCAGCATATATCCGTCCAATCGCATTTTACGGTGATTTAGGCATGGGTATTCAAGTTCCTTTTGGACAAGAAACCGAACTCAGCATTGCGGCCTTTGAATGGGGTGCATATTTAGGTGAAGAAGCCCTTAAGCACGGTGTCGATGCAGGTATATCTTCATGGTCTCGTTTAGCAGCTAACACTTTACCAACTGGCGCTAAAGCAGGTGGTAACTACTTGTCTTCACAGCTGATTTCAATGGAAGCTAGGCGCCATGGTTATGGTGAAGGGATCGCACTTGATGTCAATGGTTATGTCTCAGAGGGCGCAGGCGAAAATATTTTTGTTATTCGTGACAAAGTCGTTATGACAACACCAAAAACAGCCGCAATTTTACCAGGCATTACACGTGATACGTGTATGACGTTATTAAAAGAATTAGGTTATGAAATCCGCGAAGAAAACATTCCGCGCGAATCCATGTACTTGGCTGATGAGATTTTCATGTGTGGAACTGCTGCAGAAGTCACACCTGTGCGCAGTGTCGATGGTATCGCGGTTGGTAATGGTGGACGTGGACCGATCACTAAAGAAGTCCAAGATCTGTCTCTTATACACATCTCCGAGCCCACGAGACTAAGGCGAATCTC
>OJAZ01000164.1_pt1 | contig 37613 bp, 32 predicted proteins | sample 1589851 | NCBI WGS metagenome assembly OJAZ01 (sample SAMN05416792, study PRJEB24817) | seawater metagenome | isolation source: Sea water | place: Canada:Atlantic | collected 2013-07 | reverse complement strand
AGATTCGCCTTAGTCTCGTGGGCTCGGAGATGTGTATAAGAGACAGGCATTAATTTGCGTTAGCATGTGATGAATACCATGACCAAATTCATGGAATAAAGTCACCACTTCGTCATGAGTAAACAATGCCGGTTTATCGCCAACAGGGCCGTTAAAGTTACAGGTTAGGTAAGCCACTGGATATTGAATATCGCCATTTGCTAATTCACGGCGGCCAACACAATCATCCATCCAAGCGCCACCGCGTTTTTTTGATCGGGCGTATAAATCTAAATAAAAACTGCCGCGTAATTGTTGATTACTGTCCAAAACATCGAAAAACTTCACATCTTTGTGCCAAGTATCAACGTCTTTTCGTTCACTAATTTGTAAGCCGAATAAACGATGTACCACTTCAAATAAACCGGCAACTACTTTATTTTCTGGGAAGTAAGGGCGCAGTTCTTCGTCAGAAATGGCGTAACGGTCTTGTTTCAGTTTTTCACTGTAATAAGGTAAATCCCATGCCTGTAAATTACTTTGGTCAAAATTTTGTTTCGCAAATGCGGTAACTTCAACTAAGTCTTGCTCGCCTTGCGCTTTTGATTTCACCGCTAAGTCTTCTAAAAATCCTAACACTTCAGCCGTATTGTTAGCCATTTTTGTCGCTAAAGATTTATCAGCAAAGCTTTCAAAACCTAGCAAGTTTGACAGTTCATGACGTAACGAAAGTAACTCTGCCATAATGGGGCTGTTGTCATATTCGCCAGCACTTGGCCCTATTTCTGAAGCACGAGTAACATAGGCACGGTACATTTTTTCGCGTAAGGCTTGATTGTCGCAATAAATCATTACCGGCAAGTAACTTGGAATGTCTAAGGTAAATAACCAACCTGATTTTTCTTGTGCCTGTGCTAATGCTTGTGCCGCTTCTTTTGCACTTTCAGGTAAACCAGCCAGTTCTGCTTCGTCGGTAATGTTAACGCTAAAAGCTTGCGTAGCATCGAGAATATTATTACCAAACGTAGAGCTGAGTTCAGATAAACGCGTGGAAATTTCTCCATAGCGTTTTTTGTCTTCTTCGTTGAGTGCAATGCCCGATAATTTAAAATCTCTTAAGGCGTTGTTGATCACTTTTTGTTGCGCGGTGTTAAGTTTTTTAAAGGCATCGCTTTCGCTTAATTGCTGATAGGCAGCGAATAAGCCAGCATGTTGACCAACAAAAGTACCGTATTCAGATAAAAGCGGTAAGCATGACTCGTAAGCGTCGCGTAATTTATCGCTGCTAACCACAGAGTTCATGTGCGAAATTGGTGACCATAATTTACCTAAAACATCATCCACTTCATCAATAGGAGCCACTAGGTTAGCCCAAGTGAATTCTGTATTGTTGGTTAGCACTTCAGCAATTTTAGTTTTACATTGCTCGATGGCTTGCTCAACCGCAGGTTTAATATGCTCAGGTTTAATTTTTGAAAATTGCGGCAGTGATGTAGGTTGTAATAATGGATTGGTCATAAAATTCGCATGTTTGCTAGATGATGATGTAGATGTAATGGCAGATCAGTTGATAATCAAGGTGTAGCTAATACTATTTAGCTGCAGATGCTTAAAATTGAAATTTAATTGTTAAATACCATGTCACTTGTTCTTATAAAGCAGCTTTATATCCGCTCTACTTGAAATTTTATTTTTTAAGTCCAATATAATGAAAGATACTCACACAGGAATTTTAATATGACACAACATTTTGACTACATTTCAATTGGCGCTGGCAGTGGTGGTATTGCTTCAGCAAACCGAGCAGCACGTTTAGGTAAAAAAGCGGCAGTTATTGAAGCTAAACATATTGGTGGTACTTGTGTGAATGTAGGTTGTGTACCTAAAAAAGCCATGTGGTATGCCGGACAAATTGCCGATGCATTGCATTACGCCAATGATTACGGTTTTAAAGCGCCATTACAAAGTTTTAATTGGTCAAAATTAGTTGAAAACAGAGAAGCTTATATTGAACGTATTCATGCCGCTTACGCGCGTGGTTTTGCCAGTAATGACGTTACTGTAATTAATGGTTTTGCTAAATTTGTAGACAAAAACACCGTTGAAGTGGAAGGTGTTTTATATACCGCCGACCATATTACTATTGCTACCGGTGGCCGCCCAAGTCGCCCAAGTATTGAGGGTGCTGAGCATGGCATTGATTCAGATGGTTTTTTTGCCCTCACCGAGCAGCCTGAAAAAGTGGCCGTTGTTGGTGCAGGTTACATTGCCGTGGAACTTGCTGGTGTGTTGCACGCGTTAGGCAGCGAGTCACATTTATTAGTACGTAAAGAAAAGCCACTACGTGGTTTTGACGACATGCTAAGCGACACTTTAGTCGAGCAAATGGCGAAGCATGGTCCTACTTTACATACCATGAGCGTACCAACGCGTGTTGAAAAACATAACGATGGTAAATTAACTATTCATTTAGATAATGGTAAAAGCATTGGTCCGGTCGACACCTTAATTTGGGCTATCGGCCGTGAACCTGCGACTGACAATATCAATATTGAAGCAACGGGTATTAAGCTTGATGAACGTGGCTTTATTCCTACTGACAAATTCCAAAATACCAATGTTGATGGTATTTATGCTGTGGGTGACAATACTGGCCGAGCACAGTTAACGCCGGTAGCCGTTGCTGCAGGTCGTCGTTTATGTGAGCGTTTATTTAATAATAAACCGAATGAGCATTTAGATTATTCAAATATAGCTACCGTGGTGTTTAGTCATCCGGTGATAGGCACTGTTGGTTTGTCTGAGGCGGATGCGATTGCTGAGCATGGCGCTGACCAGGTTAAAGTTTATAGTTCTCAGTTTACGGCTTTATATCAAGCGATTACCGAAGATTATCGTGACCCAACAAGAATGAAATTAGTTTGTGTGGGTAAAGAAGAAAAAATAGTAGGCATTCATAGTATCGGTTTTGGTAGTGATGAATTATTGCAAGGCTTTGCTGTAGCGATGAAAATGGGCGCAACAAAAGCAGACTTTGATAACACAGTAGCTATTCACCCAACTTCTGCTGAAGAATTTGTCACCATGTAAAATAGCGATAAAGCATAGATAAATATTCAAACGTTAATTCGACGTGAGTATTTATAACAATGTTAATACTTAAGCCACATTCAAAATACTAACTGTTGTATTTTAATGTGGCTTTTGTGTATTTGTTAATAACCATATTGATAAAATGCTTGTGAGCACTGAATTAATTTTAACCCCTAAACCTTAGCGATTATTGTTTTACCACTTCATGATCGGTGAGACTAAAATTGAATGCATATATTGACAAATAAAAGTTATATTTTTAAGAAAAATAAAATCATCGAATTAAGCTAGCCCTTGCCAAATATAGCTTATGTTTTTTTGTTATTTCTAGGTGTCATAAAATGGTAAAAATAGTTTAATAATTGTCTGGTAATGGCGCAGTTTTCTGGTAATCTCTTAGCTCGCTTATTTCTATTGTTCGTTAATTGAACAAGTAAATCTAAGCTTGGACATTTATTTATCCACATAATATAAAAAAAATAATAAATATGTGAAAAGGATTTCTGCCTTACCTTTTTCCTTATAATACAAGCTGTTAAAATTTAGTTGCCGTAAAGTTCATCAGATCTTTAGGGTCTTTTCCTGTGCTTTTCAACATACTTATCCACAATTTTCGCTATTTTTGTGACTAAATATAATGAATAGCTAGAGAGAATTTGCCGATTATGGCATGCTTAGCCCATCTTTCCCCTAGTTATAAAATTATCATGCCAACTTCTGACCAATCACCGCTTATTTTAGTCGATGGTTCATCTTATTTATTTCGCGCATATCACGTGCCATATTTGCAAGCTTTATCAACATCAGAGGGGCAACCTACAGGAGCCATTACGGGTGTCTTGAATATGTTCAGAAGTTTGAAAAAAGACTATCCCAACGGTAATGTTATTGCGATATTTGACGCGAAAGGTAAAACGTTTCGTAATGACATGTATCCAGAATACAAAGCTAATCGTCCGCCAATGCCAGATGACCTTCGCACGCAAATTGCGCCAATACATGACATCATTACCGCTATGGGTTTGCCACTATTAGTTGTCGATGGCGTTGAAGCTGACGATGTTATTGGTACGCTGTCTCATCAAGCAACGGCCTTAGGCATTGAAACGGTAATTTCTACCGGTGATAAAGATATGGCGCAATTAGTAAACCCACATGTGCGCTTAATAAATACCATGACTAATGTAGAAATGGATGAAGCCGGCGTTACTGAAAAATTTGGTGTTCGTCCTGATCAAATTATCGACTACCTTGCCTTAATGGGCGATAAAGTTGACAACATTCCTGGTGTTGAAAAATGTGGTCCTAAAACTGCCGTAAAATGGTTAACTGCATACCCGAGCTTAAAAGAAGTGATGGAACATGCGGATGAAGTAAAAGGCAAAGTGGGTGAGAATTTACGTACCGCGTTGGAGTTTTTACCATTATCTTATGAGCTTGCCACCATCAAACTTGACGTTGTACTTGAGCAAAACGTTGCTGAGCTCAAACCAAGCGCACCAGATACCGAAACATTAAGAACATTATATAAGAAATACGAACTTAAGCGTTTGTTAGCTGACTTAGACGGTAGTGATAGCAAAGTAGAATCAGCCACTACTGAACCGAGCACTGTAGTTGCTGATTTACCAGCCGCTGTTGATAGCGAATACGATATTATTTTAGATAAAGCTAGCTTTACGACTTGGCTTGAAAAGTTAAAAACCGCTGAGCTATTTGCATTTGACACTGAGACCACCAGCGTTGATTACATGAAAGCTAAACTGGTAGGTTTATCATTCTGTATCGAAGTAGGTAAAGCAGCATATGTACCTTTAACGCATGACTATATTGATGCGCCAGAGCAGTTACCGCTAGATTGGGTGTTAGAACAGCTTAAGCCTTTATTAGAAAGTGAAACCGTATTTAAAGTCGGGCAAAATTTAAAATACGATGCCAATGTATTGTCACATTACAACATTACAATGCAAGGTATTCAATTTGATACCATGCTCGAGTCATATTGTTTTAATAGTGTAGCAACACGACATAACATGGACGCTTTAGCGGATAAGTATTTAGGTTATCAAACTGTTCATTTTGAAGATATAGCAGGCAAGGGCGCTAAACAGCTGACCTTTAATCAAATTGATATTGATAAAGCTGGGCATTATGCCGCTGAAGATGCCGATATTACTATGCGTTTGCACGAAGCTATTTACCCACAATTAGCAAACATAAAATCACAACTATCCGTTTTTACCGATATTGAAATGCCACTATTACCGGTACTTGCTCGCATGGAGCAGCATGGCGTGTTAATTGATTGCGATATGCTAGCAGAGCAAAGCCAATCTATAGGTGTGCGTTTAGCTGAGTTAGAAATAGAAGCACATAACTTGGCTGGTAAAAGTTTTAACTTAAGTTCTCCTAAGCAGCTACAAGTTATTTTATTTGATGAGCTTAAAATTCCAGTTATTAAGAAAACACCTAAAGGCGCACCTTCAACCGCAGAAGAAGTGCTACAAGAATTAGCATTAGATTACCCATTACCTAAAGTGATTTTAGAAAACAGAGGGTTAAGTAAATTAAAGTCTACTTATACTGATAAATTACCGTTATTGGTAGGCGCTAAAACCAATCGTGTTCATACTTCTTATCATCAAGCGGTTACTGCGACTGGGCGATTATCTTCAACAGATCCAAACCTACAAAACATTCCAATTAGAAGTGAAGAAGGTCGCAAAATTCGACTAGCTTTTATTGCTCCGCCTGAGCATAAAATTGTCGCTATCGATTACTCGCAAATCGAGTTACGCATAATGGCGCACTTATCTGATGATCCGGGTTTAGTTAAAGCGTTTTCAGAAGGTAAAGACGTACATAAAGCGACAGCAGCGGAGATATTTGCTGTGCCACTAGATGAAGTGACTAGTGATCAACGTCGAAGCGCGAAAGCGGTTAACTTTGGTTTGATTTATGGCATGTCAGCATTTGGTTTAGCAAAACAATTAAACGTTCCTCGCCATACTGCGCAAGCTTATATGGACAAATACTTTGAGCGTTATCCCAATGTTTCTCAATATATGGAAGATACCCGTCAAAAAGCGACAGAAAATGGCTATGTAGAAACCTTATTTGGTCGCCGACTTTATTTACCTGATATTAATGCAAAAAATGGTATGCGTAAAAAAGCAGCTGAACGTGCCGCTATTAATGCGCCAATGCAGGGAACTGCTGCTGATATTATTAAAAAAGCGATGTTAGATGTTGATGCTTGGATAGAAGAGAAAAACGACCCGAGAATTAAAATGACCATGCAAGTGCATGATGAATTAATTTTTGAGATTCACCAAGACATTGTTGAAGCAACAACCGCTACTTTAGTGGAAATAATGAATAACGCTATCACCATGAGTGTCCCGTTAATCGCAGAAGCGGGTATGGGCGATAACTGGGAGCAAGCACATTAATTACACTATTAACCTTCTATTGTTGAAAACGTTAATACGCATGTGAAATTAATTTAGCCTCAGCACGTTCTTATTTAATAACACCAAACGATCCCTTCGTGGTGTTGTTGTTTTTATAGGCCTCTATACAGAGGCCTTTTTTTTTGCTTTTTTTCATTTAAAGCCGAAACCAGCGCTAATTTAGTGTGACAGCATAAATAAACTTAACATTTCGTTATTAAATTACCTTTTTATGTAAAATAATTACAAAATGTACTTTACATGCTTAGAGCTCTTACTCTATAATCATCTTGTTCCCAAATTTAACACTTGTTGTGATAATTTGCATTTTAAGCTTCCCCATATAGCTTTTGAGTCGATAACTTCGTTGTCGGCTTTTTTTTTGCTTAAAATTTGAGTGATATCACTATTGAGGGAAGAAATGCTAAAAGAGGCTATTTTTGTGGTTTGTAATATTATTACAACAAAAGATTTAAACGAGTAGATAAGCCTGATTTTGACTAAACATTCGCAGAACTATAACCATAGCCAACATCAGAGCTTTATTTAGTTTTATGAGAAAGCATAGTTAAGCACATGTTGAGATGGTCAACTAATGCCGAGCAGTGCTCAAAGTCGGTAACTGAAATTTCTTTATCATGCTGAAAAACTTGTGCAGTAATAACACCTATAGGTGTTTGCCCCACTTTTATAGGGCAGATTATCATCGAACCTTTAACAATGAACTCTGCAATTTCACCAGTAATATATTGATACCACTTAGCTTCTTGGCGATCTTTTATTAAAATAGCTTGGCCATTATCCATGGCATAACTAAAAACGTTATTACTACGTCCGAGTGTAAATCTAACTTTTTTATTTACCAGTTGGCTAGTAATGTCATAGGTAAAACGTGACTTTATAGCCTTTTTATCGTCAACAACTAAAAAGAAGCTGCAATGTTCAAAAGCAAATATTTTTGACATAGCCTGTAAAGTCAACCGAATGAATTCTGTTAAATCGGTCGATGACTTAATTAATTTATTAAGCGCTATATACGTGCTGAGAATATTAATCTCTTTATCTGGATTCGGTCTTAAAACTTGGTATTTATTACCCTTGAAATCGATGTCTTTTGGCAATGGTTTAATGTGTTTTATTAATGCTGTAGCACCGTAAGAGGTTAATAAATCATTCGCTTTTTCACGCATATGTTCAATTTTTAGCACCAACTGGCGAACACTTAAACCCGTTAACTTCGCTATGTCAGCAAGAAGTTGTTGAAACTCTTCTGCACTACCGCTTGGATTTGCAATCGTGTTACTGAGCTTGTCGGCAAAATATATTATTTGAACTTCAATGGTTCTACTCTTAGGCTTGTCTAACGCCTTTAGAAGTAAATCACTTAAGCTCCATGTTTTGACTAACTCAGTACTAAGTTGCGAAAAATCACAGCCAATTTCACTGATACACTTTTGCCTAAAGCTTTCTGTGGTCATATCATCGTATGCTATTAATTTTTCTGCAGACTCTCCACCCACTATCCAAAAGGCTGTTTCACCAATGCGATAAAGCATGGCGGCTAAATAAAGTTCTTCTTGAGTGTCTTCAGCATATTGTGGAGCCATCATCTTTGCTAGCAAACCCGAATAAAAGGAGCTAGCCATTGATTGTGTTAATTGGTGATAAACCGCAGGGTTAAGTTCTTTATTTGCTAAAAGTCCTTCGACTAATTTAGAAGTAAGACAAATGTTTTTTACTGCTCTAATGCCTAATATTACCGAAGCACGAGATACCGTGTTGACCTTGTTAACACTGAAGTGTTGTACGTTGTTGGCCACTTTTAGTAGGCATGATGAAAGAGATTGGTCGTGTAAAATTGCCTGACTTAATTTAGGTAAAGACGATTTGTCGTCATTATTAAATTTATCCAGCATTTTGGCGGTAGAGGTAATTGCAGGTAATTCACTTTTAGCAATAATATCAACCCAGTGCTCAATTGAGGTATGCGGTGAGTCTTTCATCTATTTGCTCCGAGCGTATTATTTCTGCTCAACTTAAAGCCATTTTAACGAGCGTAACACATTTTATAAGAAAGTAACTTATAACCCATCAGGCATTTATGGTTTAAAGGTTTTTGGTATGTGCTTTTAAGCATATGTGATTGTTAACCAGTTTTTAGCTATTTGATACGGCAGAAAATTGTGAAATAGCTTAATTACTGAACTTGGCTGTAGAATATTGTTACATTTATAATGCGATATCGGTGCTAATCTATTGTACTTATTATCTATTTAGTTAGTATTGAATTAGCTAAATATAATTGATGTATATAAAGGGGAATATTTTGAGTAAATGGATGCTACCGGTGTTATTAGCGTGTTTAACGGCATGTGAAAATACCAAACAAACAGAGTTTGCAGAATCAGCAATAACGGTTTCTGGCGTAACGTTTGTTGAGCGTGTTGAAAGTAAAGCAGGTAAAACGGTAATCCCTTATCAAAAGTATGTCCTTGAAAACGGCTTAACGCTCGTGTTGCATCAAGATAAGTCTGATCCGCTTGTACACGTTGATATGACCTACCATGTAGGTTCGGGCCGAGAAGATATTGGCAAGTCAGGTTTCGCACACTTTTTTGAGCATATGATGTTTCAAGGTTCAGAAAATGTCGCAGATGATGAACACTTTAAAATAGTGACAGAATCTGGCGGTACCATGAACGGTACCACTAACAGCGACCGCACGAATTACTTTCAAACGGTGCCAGCTAGCCAACTCGAAAAAATGCTCTGGCTTGAAGCTGACCGTATGGGGTTTCTAGTTGATGATGTAACTCAAGAAAAGTTTGAAATACAACGCGAAACGGTAAAAAACGAACGAGGTCAAAGCTACGAAAACCGTCCGTATGGATTATTACGAGAGCGCGTTGCTGAAGCTATGTATCCTGTTGGTCATCCGTATTCTTGGCAAACAATAGGCTATATCGAAGATTTAAATCGTGTAAACGTTAATGACTTAAAAGCCTTTTTCTTACGTTGGTACGGTCCAAATAATGCTACTTTAACCATAGGTGGTGATTTAGATGTTGCTGAAACCTTAGCGATGGTGAATAAATACTTTGGCAGCATTCCACGCGGCCCTGAAGTTAACATGCCAGCAAAACCACAATTTACCATTGACGCCGATCGCTATATTTCAATGGAAGATAATGTGCACCTACCTTTAGTGTATATGTCTTATCCAACGGTGAGCGTTAGGCATAAAGATGAAGCTGCATTAGATTTATTGTCGAGTATTTTAGGTGGTGGAAAAACCTCATTACTGTATAAGAATTTGGTCAAAAATCAGTTAGCGGTTCAAGCATCAGTTAGCCATCCTTGTGCTGAACTCGCGTGTACTTTTAATCTTTTAGCTTTACCGCATACGGCTTCAGGTAAAACCTTAACCGATATGGAAAAAGTCATTCGTGACACGTTACTTGAATTCGAAGCCCGTGGTGTTGAAGACGACGATTTAATTAAAGCCAAAGCTGAAATGGAAGCCGGCTTTATTTTCGGGTTACAAAGTGTTGCCGGCAAAGTAAGCCAACTAGCAGCGAACGAAACCTTTAAAGGTAATCCAAACTATATTGAACAAGATATCACCCGTTATGCCAATGTAACTAAAGCTGATGTTATGCGTGTTTATAAAAAATATATTAAAAATAAACATGGCGTGATCATGAGCATAGTGCCTAAAGGACAAAAGGCATTAGTTGCCGCCCAAGACAACTTTACACCTGCTGCGCGTGTTATTCCTGAGCTGACTGTTACCTCCGATACCGATCTACACGTGCGTAAAGCGACAGATAATTTTGACCGTAGCCTAATGCCAGTTACCGGTGCCAATAAAGCGGTTGATGTACCACAAATGTGGCGAGAAACTTTTGCAAACGGTATTAAGGTGTTGGCAACGCAAAGTAGTGAAACACCTACAACGTCAATGTTGATTAAAATCCCTGCGGGCCATTACTTTGAGCATAAAGACAAAGCCGGTACGGCAGCACTTTTAGCGGCAATGTTAAACGAGTCAACTACTCAGCACAGCGCGGAAGATATGAGTAAAGCCTTACAAAAACTCGGTTCTTCGGTAAATATCTCAGCGGGTAATCAGTATTTGTCGGTTAATATAAATGCCTTAACTAAGCACATTGATGCCACACTCGCGTTAGTTTATGAAAAACTTACCAAACCAGCGTTCTTGCCAAGTGAGTTTGACCGTAATAAAAACAACGCTATTCAAGGTGCGATTAACGGTAAAAAAGATGCAGGTTATTTAGCTTCAAATGCATATCGCCAATTACTTCATGCGAACAACATTGCTGCAACCTCTAGTAATGGCTCAGAAGCCTCATTAGCGAATATTCAATTAGATGATATTAAAGCACTTTATCAACAACAATTTAAAGCTAAAGGCAGTGAAATAATACTGGTATCAGATTTAGATAAAAATAGTGTCTTGGAATCATTAAGTATATTTAAGCCACTAACCGGTGAAGGAAAGTCGCTGTTATTAAACTTACCTGAATCTAAGGCAAAGCGAGGCGTTATATATTTAGTCAATAAAGATAACGCAGCGCAATCGGCCATTCGCATTGGTAAGCGGTCACTTACTCAAGACGTTACCGGTGAATACTATCGTGCTTATCTGATGAACTTTCCGTTAGGCGGAGCATTCAATAGTCGCATCAACTTAAATTTACGTGAAGATAAAGGCTATACCTATGGCGCACGGTCTTATTTTTATGGTGATAAATTTTCTGGAACATTTACCGCTAGTGCTGAAGTACGTGCAGACGTAACCGATAAATCGATTGTTGAGTTTGTTACAGAGATCAAACGCTACGCTGAAAAAGGTATAAGTGATGAAGAGCTAGCCTTTATGCGTAATGCGATTAATCAACAGGACGCATTAAAGTATGAAACCCCTGGCCGTAAATTAGGATTTTTAGCGCAAATTTTAGAACATGGCTTAACGGCTGATTTTGTGAAAGAGCGTAATAATATTGTCGCGAACATTAGCAAAGCAGAGATTAATGCCTTAGCGAAAAAACACTTAAACTTAAGTGAAATGTTAATGGTAGTCGTGGGCGATGCTAAAACCTTAAAACCGCAACTAGAAGCGTTAGGTTACCAAGTCATTAATTACGAAATTTAGTTTAATTTATTTCAACTAGCTCAGCGTTTTGTATTAATCGACGGCTGCCGATTGGCAGCCGTTTTTACATGATAAATTATTGTCTGAATTCTGAACCGCCCAATCAAAAGCTAGATTTGCACTAGCAGCATTCCAAGCAGACTACATGCTTGCTCAGGATAAAATATCCTAAACTACTATCACATCACTTCATATAACTTAACTACAAGAAGCTAGTTAATTGATGATAGCTAGCTTAATTCATTTGTTGATTTATCATTTAATTATCGTATTCTGATTAAATATAGATATTCGTTCATTTGCAGAGGCTGTTTTGAAAAAAATCGCACAAGGTTTTTTATTTTTTTATGTACTTTTTAGTCTATCAGGCTGTGTTGCGGTTACTGTTGTGTCAGCGGCGGTAAGTGTAACTACAACCGTTGTGGGTGGCGCTGTCGATGTTGTCGACACAGTTACCCCTGATATTATTGATGACGAAGAGTAACTAACAGGCGACGATAATAACGACAGAGATTTTGTTACTTAGTTGCTGTTAAAAAATTCAGACATATAGATTTGAATATGCTTATCTTAATGATTGTAGAGTGTTGATTCACTCTTTCCTTTCTACTTCAGTGGCTCTCTAATTGTTCACTTACTTAATTTAAGCCCAACTTAAGCCTAACTTAAATCCAACTTAACCTCAGCTAAAAATATAAACATAGCTAACGCAATTAACGTACATCAAGTACCTTTAAAGGGCTTTTGTGTTGTAGTGGTTGCAGGGAAAAATCTGCAAGTAAATTGATGCGATTAACTTAACTTAACTTAACTAAGATAAGCCTAAGCTGAGCAAATAAACAATAGCGTTGTCAGTCTTGGCACTGACAACGCTGATTAATAAACCCAATACTGTTTCAGTTTAAGGCTTGCTTTGATATTTCGCTGGTGTGGTTTTATTGGGTAAAGTTGCTTTTAAAAACTCACGAATATCTTGATTCGATGCTTCTAAATCTTGATAGCGTAAATACATCATATGGCCACTTTTATAGCCTTTAAATGAAAGTCTGTCTTTCATTTTTCCGCTTGGGTCGAGTTGCGATAAGGTATATTTAGCATCAAAATAATTAGTCGCCCCGTCGTAATAACCAGATTGAATCATTACGTTTAAATACGGGTTTTGTGCCATGGCTAAACGTAAGTTTTTACCGGTATTATTGTTAGTTCTATCCCACGGGTGCACATTACCAAACATATTATATTTAAGATCAGTTTTATAATTAAGCTCTTCACGTAAGTAGTAATTAATCGCAGGTGTAAAACTGTGCAACCAAGAGGTTAGCTCGGCGTTGTAATCAGGTCGACTGCCAGTCACTTTTTCATCAATACCTAAATAACGTGAGTCTAAACGGCCGACAGTTTGTTCGCGGTTACGCAGTATTTCTTTCCAAAAGTAAGAGGCTTCAATATCTAAATTATTACGCAGTACTTCTTGTAACGACAAGCCAGAATATCGAGCCACTTGTTTAGCGATGCGTAGTTTTTCATCTGCTGCAATAAAGCCACCTTTTGCAAGTGCAGGTAGGTATTGCTCAAGCGTGAACTTTTCAATTTCAGGTAATATTTCTAATAAGTCTTTATTTTGTAGGTCGTCAGCCAGTGCTTTGTGATACCAGGCTGTTGCTGCGAAATAAGGTAAGCGGTTAGCTGATTTAACCGGTCCTTCACGTTTAATACCAATATCAGTAGGAGACACTAAAATAACGCCGTTTAGATACATCCACTGTCGAGACTGTAATTCTAACGCTAAGCCTGAAACACGTGTTGTTCCGTAACTCTCACCAATAAGATACTTAGGTGACTGCCAGCGGTTATTGCGAGTAACAAAGGTATTAACCCAATCAGCTAAGTACTTAACATCAGCATTTACGCCAAAGAACATTTCTTTTTGCTCAGCCTTTGATGGCATTTTGCCTTCTTTATTGGGTAAAACTCGTGAATAGCCTGTATTAACAGGGTTAACAAACACGATGTCAGCCGTATCTAAAATTGAAAACTCATTGGTTTTAACGCCGTAAGGTTGTAATGGAAAGCCTTCGCTATCTACATTTAGCACTTTAGGACCGGTATAAGCGACATGCATCCAAACAGAAGCAGAGCCAGGGCCGCCGTTAAAAGATATAAGTAAAGGACGAGCTGCTTTATCTTTTACTTTTGAACGTTGGTAATAGGTATAAAAAAGGCTGGCAATCGGGTTACCTTCTTCATCCCAAACTGGCTGTGTACCTGTGGTTGCGGTGTAATCAAACTTTTTGCCATTAACTTTGGTGCTATGGCTACTGGTTTTGCTTTCATCAATAACAATTTTGCGCTCAAACTCTGCGTTTGCTATCGGCGATAACAATAAGAGTAAAGCTGTTAAGTTTATAAAGTGTCGACTTGTCATCAGAATATTCCCAATGTTAGGTGTGTTTTGCTGTATGTATATTGAGCCTACGACAGCAAAAAGAAAAAGTCATATTTAAAAGTTAGAACGAGTAATTATAGCGATTAATAACCGTTAACCTGATGAAAAAACACCTAAGTGCCTCGTTCTATAAAAGGATGGTTTAATGTTCGCAACGATTGAGATAAACAATAATTAAATGCTCGCCGGTTATAGCAACATTATTTGCTTCTAGGTCGGTTATTTTAATTAAATGCTGGCAAGGTAAGGTGATAACTTCCTGTGTGCTTTTAATGGACAGCGTTGCGTCTTTAAATAGACTGTAGATAAAACATAAGTCGCTTTTTTCTAGCATATGCTTGGTTATATTTTTTTGACAGCTGACGTTAGTATTAAACGCTGAGGTACGGGCAATAATATTAAAGTCAGTTATTTCATTGGTATGTAAGTTGCCAACGGTTTTATTGCCACCATCAAACGTGGCAACATCGAGTAAATTTTTTAGTCGATCAATTTTGTTATCGTTGTGTTGTAAGTTAATGCCATCACCGTCAATTAAAATTAAGTTACGAGTATAGCCAGTGAAGTTTGAAAAAATACCGTTTTCCACTACGCTTGCCATACTTAAGCGCCAGTCAAAATTATCTAAAGTTCCACCAGGGTTTATCGCCATTTCAACCGTTTCGCCTTTACCGTTTTTCCAAGGTACGGTTTTAAATTGTGAAGGTTTAATAATGTCGATCATATGAGGCATCCTGAATAAAAAAGCGAATAAAAACATGTGTCGATAATAGCGCGAAATTTCTTAATATGCCTGCGATAAGTCATGTTTAATAGCGACTATTTTCGCTAAAGACATAACTTGTTACGTATTGTATAAACTTATAACAAAAAATTAATTGCCTAACAAAAGTCGCATTGATAGCATGCGCACTTTCCAATTTGATTTAATTTTTGTTTAATAATAAAAGGATATTATTGTGTTTAAAAAATCACTCATTGTACTTTCTTTAGTTGTATTACCTTTAACGGCCTCTGCTAACTGGTCGGCGGGTGCAGGCTATGCAAACTTATCAGATGACGACCTTTCTTTAGGTGTTATCTTTGGCTCAGTTGCTTATGAATTTGCTCAAGAGGGTAGTAAGTTATCTTTTATACCTGAATTACGTTTAGGTACGGGGATTTCTGACGATAATATGGGCGGTATTAAGCTTGAAGTTGAAAGGTTCGCAACACTTTCTGTTCGTGGTCAGTATAACTTCGATAATGGCTTTTATGCTTATGCCATGCCTTCTTACGCTAATATAGATGCGAAAGCTACTTTCAGCGGTAATAGCTACAGCGACGACGAATGGGAGTTTGGTTTTGGTGCTGGTGTAGGTAAAAAACTGAACGAAAAAACCAGTGTTGAAGCTTCATTTGAAAATTACGACGGACTAGATGTTTTCACTGTTGGCTTTAAATACGCTTTTTAGGTTTTTAAACTCTACTTGATTACTGAAAAGGGAAGCCATAGCGCTTCCCTTTTTATATGCCTAACGTAAATAACTATATATTTACGTTAGGCATTACATTCAACGGCTAAAATCAACCAACTTAAAACATATGGAATGAAAGCGCTTTGAGCGTTAATAACCTTAAAATGCTCAGCGTTAATTTACCAATGTAACCTAAACCATGATAAAAAAATCCAAGATCAAAAAAGCAGTGATAAACACTGCTTAATTTATACGTTTAAGTGCGAATTAACTCGCAAACGCTATTACTTCAAAGACGACATATACTGCGATAGCGCAGCAATTTCATCATCAGTTAAATTCGCCGCAACACCTTGCATCATGCCGTTAAGATCATTATTACGTGAGCCATTACGAAATTTTTCTAATTGAATTTTTAAGTAGTCAGCATTTTGGCTAGCTAGAGCAGGGAAACCAGCACTTGGCATGCCTTTACCGTTAATACCATGACAAGCAACACATGCAGTAACTTCCATTTCTGCGTTGCCGCCTAAGTAAAGTTTTTTACCTAAAGCGTTTGCCTTGCCAGTACCTGCGGTTATTTTTTGGCTAGCATAAAATGCAGCAACGTCAGCCATATCTTGTTCGCTAAGTGCCATTGCCATGCCACCCATTACTGGGTCAACACGACCAGATTTACCACCTGAGGTCATGCCTTGTTTAAATTCAACTAGCTGTTTTACTAAGTAATTAGCGCTTTGGCCTGCTAATTTAGGATACATAGGTACAAGGCTATTGCCGTCAGAACCATGACAAGCAGCACACATTGCTGATTTGTTTTTACCTGCTTCAGCGTTACCTTCCGCTGCATTGGCGGTAATGACTGCACTTAATCCTAATAAAATAGTAATGATAAATTTTTTCATTGGTTTAGTCTCTGCTTGTCGTAAACACGATAAAGGTTTACGGCTAAAATTTGTTAAGGTATTGCTTCTGCATTCTACACGAATTTAATGATTGTGAAATAATGAGGTGAAAAAAATCAATTAAATGTCTCATAACTCACCGTATAAAAACAAAAAAACCGCAATTAATGCGGTTTTTATCAATAGCTTTAGGTTAACGCTATTTCATTGAGGCCATGTATTTTGCAAGCTCAGTCATATCGCTTTCTGAAAGCTTAGAAGCAACACTTTGCATCATGGTATTGTAATCGTTATTACGCTCACCTTTTTTAAAGTTCATCAATTGCGCTTTAAGGTACGATTCGTTTTGACCTGCAATCGTTGGGAAGCCAGCTTTATTCATGCCTTTACCGTTAGCACCGTGACATGCAACACAAGCCGTGATTTTACGCTTAACGTTACCACCAAAATACAGCTTTTTACCGATTTCAGAACCAGCTAACTCTGCCGTTGCTATTTTTTGTGCGGCATAATAACTCGCAATTTCTAACATGTCTTGATCGCTTAACGCTGAGGCCATTGGGCCCATAACTGCGTTTTCACGTGTTCCGGCTTTAAATTCTTGTAACTGCTTTATGAGGTAATCAGCACTTTGACCAGCAAGTTTAGGGTAGATAGCAACAGGACTGTTACCGTCAGCGCCATGACAAGCAGCACAAGTGGCTGATTTAGCTTTACCTGCAATTACTTCAGCAGTAATTGGTGCTGCAGGCGTTACTCTGCGTGGTACTACGTTTGCAACGGCAGCGGGGTCAGCAAAATAAGCGGCCATATCGGCAATGTCATCGTTGGTCATATTGCCAGCAAATTGATTCATTGCGTAGTTGTTACGACTTTTGTTTTTAAAGTTCATTAACTGTTTAGCAATATACTCTGGGTGTTGATTAGCTAAATTAGGGTAAATCAGTACTTCGCTATTACCTTCATTGCCGTGACAACCGATACAAGATGCAATATTTCGAGAAGGGTCGCCAAGTTCATATAAGCTTTTACCTGCTGCTGGACTAGGTATATAGGCTGCAGGGGCAGCACTTCCTGTTGAACCAGCATCAGCAGAGCCGCCATCTTGGCTTGATCCATCGTGCGGTAAACCTGAAAAATATGCCGCTAAGTCAGCCATATCTTGTTCAGATAAAGGTGCTGCCATTGGACCCATTAATGGGTTTTTACGATCACCCGATTTAAAAGCCTTTAACTGTTTAACAATGTAATCAGCATGTTGACCTGCTAAGTTGGGAAATGTATCGCTAGCGCCAATACCGTTAGAACCATGACATGCAGCACAAGTTGCTGCTTTAGTTTTACCTGCATCAGCATCGCCGGATGCAGCTACAGCAAAATTAATACTCAGTAGTGTTAAAATCAAAGAAGTTAAAATATGTTTCATAACTAAACTCTCAACATGCTTTTGTGTTTTTTATTGAATGCATTCAATAAGCCGGAAAATCGGCAACATCATACACCATTAACGCACTTTAGAGGTGTTTTTAGCTAATTTTTTTAGCAAAAATTGAATACAATTGCATCTTTAATGTGAAAAAACGATATAATGCCGTTTTTACTTATACAGTTGGATCTAAACTTGTCATCTACAGCCATTCATCTTAGCAAAGCGACCTTTACACTTAGCGCACCCGATATCCGTCGTTTACCCGCAGATAGTGGTATTGAAGTGGCATTTGCAGGTCGCTCTAACGCAGGTAAATCAAGTGCGTTAAATACATTAACTAATCAAAGAAGCCTTGCGCGTACCAGTAAAACCCCTGGCCGTACTCAACTGATAAATATTTTCGAAATCGCCGAAAATAAGCGCTTAGTTGATTTACCCGGCTATGGCTTTGCCAAAGTACCCATGGAAATGAAAAAAAAGTGGCAAAAAGCATTAGGTGAATACCTAGAAAAACGCGAATGCCTAAAGGGTTTAGTTATATTAATGGATATACGCCATCCGTTGAAAGATCTTGATATGGACCTTATTCAATGGGCCGCAGACGGTGATCTACCTGTGTTAGCGTTGTTAACAAAAAGCGATAAGCTTTCTCAGGGTAAAGTCAGTGCACAAGTACTTGCCGTTAAAAAAGAACTCGCAAAATTAAACGCTGATATTAAAGTGCAGGCGTTTTCGTCATTAAAGCGCAGTGGTTCAGAACAAGCGGATAAAATTATTTGTGATTGGTTTCAAGATGAAAATATTCAAGCGTTAAATGAGCTTAGCGATGAGCCGTTAATCGAAGAATAATTACCACATCATTGACCATACAAGCGCCTCGAATTATCGAGGCGCTTGTATTTTATAAGCTTTATTTTTGAACTCGTTAGTCAATTTAATATCAATGTTGAAAGACCAACAGGTTACTTTTTGGATAAATTGATAGCTGAATCGTTTAACTTTTCATGGTTTACATGTTGAGTAAAACGCTGCAATAACAGCGTTAACTTTGGGTGAATATAACGTTGACAAAAAGGACGATTTGGTGAGCTATAAAGGTAATCAGTAAGCTCGATTTTGTTGGCTTTAAACGCACAAAAGGTGAGAACCTGAGTTATAATTTTTTCATTAAAATCGGTTTGTAATTGGCGTAAAACTATATCAACTTTACTCGCCTGTTCAGCACTATAAGTATAAATAGCAGAGCGATATTTGTGACGCATTGAGTGATCAGCAGTACACGCATGTGTATGTAAATGTATGCTGACCAAATTAGCGAGTGAAATAACATCAGGCTCAAAATATACTTCAATAGCTTCAGAAAACTGAGTATTTGAACCAGATGAAGATATCCAGCCTTGATTGATTTTAACAATGCCGTTCAAAGATGCAAAAACACCTTCGGTACACCAATGACAACCACCACCTAAACCTACTTTACTTATTGCCACTTTAGCCTCACTGTTCAGGCAATACCCAATCAGCTCTTGGAAAATGGCAAGTGTAACCATTTGGCACGCGTTGTAAGTAGTCTTGATGCTCTACTTCAGCTTGCCAAAAATCGCCAACTGGTTCAACTTCAGTAACCACTTCACCCGGCCACAAACCAGAAGCATTAACATCAGCAATGGTTTTTATCGCAATGGCTTTTTGCTCTTCACTAGTATAATAAATAGCGGAGCGATACTCACTGCCTAGATCATTGCCTTGTCTATTTTTTGTAGTAGGATCATGTATTTGAAAAAATAATTCTAAAATTTTTCGATACCCGATCACAGTATTATCAAAGTAAACTTCAATGCCTTCTGCATGATTACCGTGATTGCGGTAAGTGGCATTTTCAACATCACCACCGGTATAACCCGCACAGGTTTCTGTAATGCCAGGCAATCGGCGAATTAAATCTTGCATACCCCAAAAACAACCACCGGCTAGTACGGCTCGTTCAATGGTCATATGTTATCCCTCTACTTGTGGTAAATATGCTTCATAGCCTTCATCGATCATATTGTCACGGTGAATAAATTTGAGTGAAGCAGAATTAATGCAGTACCTTAAGCCACCTTGTGCAACCGGACCATCGGTAAATACATGGCCTAAATGACTATCACCATGTGTAGACCGAACTTCTGTTCTCACCATGCCATGAGTATCGTCGGTAAGTTCATTTACATTGGTATTTTCAATCGGTTTACTAAAACTTGGCCAGCCACAGCCAGCGTCAAACTTATCTGCTGAGGCAAACAATGGCTCTCCTGAAACAACATCAACATAAATTCCAGGTGCGGTGTTTTCTAATAGCTCACCAGTCCAAGGGCGCTCAGTGCCGCTTTCTTGTGTAACTCTATATTGTTCAGCGGTTAAGCCCGCAATAGCATCGTTTGATTTTGTATATTGAGACATAAGAACTCCTCATTGTTTGATGACGATTAATAATTTATTAAAGCAATAAATGAATGAAATATTATCTTGTACATTACTGCTTAACAATAGACCGGAAAGTTAAGTATTAATTCGTCAATGTATTGAAACTATATTGAGTAAAATTTCCATATAACAAGGTTTACAAGCTTTAATACTTGTCGAAGTAAATAATAGATCATTATAAGTAAGTCTTAATAACATTAAAGAATCGCGTTAATTCCAGTATAAATCAGCCTAAAAATATATAGCTGCTATATTTAATGGGCGATAATCGCAAATTCGAGTTTACTTAGAAGTAAGTTGTTTAGTAGGCCTTGTCGAAACATTACAAGGAAAGAAAAATGAATTTTAAACTTACCATAGCATTAATAGTCACTATTGCCGCTTTTAACGCGCATGCCGAAAGTTGGAATAAACAACAAACCGAAGTGTGGGATGTTGTTTTAGCTTCGTATGAAGATATAGATAAACGTGATAACAACTGGACTGATAAATGGGTCACCGAAGACGCCATAGTTTGGGGCAACAGTACACCAATGCCTCGAACTCGAAGTGCAATAAAACGCTGGGAAAAATTTAGTCTTGGAGATGGAACCATCAATAATGTTGCAGAGTATAGCCCAACTGCAATTGTTGTACATGGCGACACCGCCGTTGCTCATTATTACTATTCTAATGGTACTACCTCAAAAAAAGGCGATCAAAAAATTACTCATGGTCGCTGTAGTGATGTGCTAGTAAAAGATAAAAAATCATGGAAGTTTGTCTCTTGGCATTGTGCAGACGAGCATAAAAAGCATTAACGGCTTGATTAGGTAGTCTGAATAAATTTTTCAAGAGACGGTTGATGTCGAATTTTAGGCATAAAAAAACCGATGGCTAAATTGGCCATCGGTATAGAAGCTTGGGGAAGCTAGAATTCAAAATTATTACAACAGGTCTCAAAAGAGAACGAAGCAATTATAGAGTAACCACTCTATAAAAGTAAAGCCTTTACTCTAAAAAAGTTAAAGTTAATTATATTTGGTGTTTTTTGTTATGTAAAACGCAGAAAATGATGAGTTCTGCGACAGAAAATGAGATTTCTGACAAGACATTAGAAATGAGATTGAGGTAATGTGACTGGACGTTAGCAATGAGAATGATGGACATTCGATGAGATTAAGTTGTATTACTTAATTGTCACTAATTTATAACCACTGCTGATAGGCAACTAAGCCACTGACGGGGTCATTGATACGTTTAACTTTATAAACGTACTTACCAACGAGTAGTGGATGATTTTATTTTAGAACAAAGCGACTCAGGATTTTTATTACTACCTTGATTAACTCTCAAATAACATGAAACTATATTCAGGGTTGTTTTTGGCTTGATACATGGCACTATCTGCGTTCTTCATTAACGTTTTTTCGTTATTACCATGTGCTGGAAACATGGCTATTCCAACACTTGCAGAAATGGTGATGTTATTTTTTTCAATACAAAATGGCTGATTAAGTGCGTTGCAAATATTTTCTGCAAGTTTAACGGCATCTTCAGTTTGGCTGATCTGAGGAAGTATTATAACAAACTCATCACCACCTAGGCGTGCAACCGTGTCAACTTCTCGGTGAACAATACCTTTAATACGTTGTGCAATCTCTATTAATAATTTATCACCTATACAATGTCCAAAGGTATCATTTACAGGTTTGAACTTGTCTAAATCAAGCATAAGTAAGGCGAGTAACTTTTTGTCTCGTTTACATTGAGCCAATGATTTCTGCAAGTTTTCTGATAATAGACGGCGGTTGGGTAAATTAGTTAAAGGGTCATATAAGGCGAAATGTTCTAATTTATGTTCATATGCTTTTTGTTTAGTAATATCTTCAATAATACCTAAAACAACTTGTTTACCATCAATATCTGTTAATGCAACACCACTGATACTGATCGGATATTTTGTACCATCTTTTCGTATATATTCTTTTTGATTTGGACCAAAACGTCCAGTTGCTTCCAAGTCTTTAAGTTGCTGTTGTTCCTGCGCTTCATATTCTCTTGGCGTAATATCCCAGTAGCTTAAATTAATAAATTCCTGTTTTGCGTAACCTGTAGATTTTAAAATGGAATCGTTTACTTCCAGGAACTTGCCTGTGTTGGCATCAACTACTGCCATACCAACAGGTGATAATTGAAAAAGGGTTGAGAATATTTTTTCTGAACGCAGTAGTTTTAGTGCTAGTGCATTGTCTGGACTATCGATCAGCTTTGTCATTTTCAGATGTACTCTATTGATACATTAAGCCATTTTTAAATGAAATTATATAAGTTAAATGATAACTTTTTAAATTTTTGATTCTATTATTTATATTAGTTGAGATATTCCTAAGCGCGTTACTTATTATCGTTAATGCCAAACTGCGCTAGTGCTTGTTGCCATTCGGATGATGATTTTAAAACACCTATTTGCTGCTCTACAAATTCAATTAATTGCGGATTTGATTTTGGCAGTAACACTGAACGTTCAAATGTGGAGGTTGTGTTTTTACTCAAGTAAACCTTGTCTTGAATCTGATGTTTATGGATTAAATATTGCACCGGAATTTCCCCTGAGACAATAAAGTCAATTCGTTTACGTGCAACCATGCCGACACTGTTTTCTAGCGATAAACTATTGAATGCACTTACTGTGTTGTCTTTGATTAATGCGCCTACTTGATCATCTAAAAAACCTATCACTTGGCTAGTGCTCATACCTGCTAATCGTTCTTTTGCAATGCTTTCTAATTTTTTATCCTGAGAAGATAATATGATATTAGCGTCATTGAGTAGTGGCTGACTCCAATAGTACAGCTGCTTATTGGGGTCAAACCATTTATAGGATACAAAAGGCACAATACAATGTTCGGTCAATTTTAGCTCTAATAACAAACGAGAACGAGGTAATACTAAAACCTCAAAGCGATATTTGTTCTGTGCTTTTTTATTTAAGAAGTCTGTAAAAGTATAGAGCAAACCTAAACGATTGTTTTCGTCGGTAACGAAAGGCCCAGATAGATACGCAGAACACACGTAGAACTTTTTCGCCAAAGTACTTTGGCTGAACGTCGAGAATAGTACGAGTAGTATGCTTAATTTTATAAACTTGTTAAAAAACATGAGGAAGTATTCCTTATTTACTCAATGTTATAGCTAATAACAATCATAAAATTTATTTAATAATCGGTCATAATCTTATAAAGATAGTACTTACTTTTGAGGTGTGTCAAATTTTAATGGCGAGCTGAAATGCATATTTTCAATCGTGATTAAATTTTTCACGATAGTGGTGGCGTTATCAAAAATATGGAATTTTCAGCTCAACCGTTTCATGTTGAATTTGCAGCTACAAAATTAAATTAATGCTCATCAGTATTATTTTTTGGCAGATATTTATAACCATTGACCATCGCGGATACTAGGGCACTTTTTTCTCGTCTTTCAGCGATAACTACGCCAATGATATGCAGTGGAATCAGGAATAACAGACAGTAAAAAACATAAACATGTGCAGTGATAAAAGGGTTTCTGATATCTCTCATCGCTTGATAAGCGACCTCATCAACGTTCTCTTTGGAATAAGGCTGTATTGCGGCTAAATTATCTTTATCAATAGCGATGCTTTCAGCAAAATAGTGGCCAAAAGGTGGATAATAAATATCAGTACCCGCAATAACAAGGCCAGAAATCATTTGTGCAGTCATTGTTGCAAGTAAAGCTAATACCATTAATTTACCCGCAGGATTATGTCCTTTGTATGTTTGTTTTTTACCTGCTTTAAATTCAGTGAATTCAGCTTTAAAGCCACTGTTAAAGGGCAGGGTTTTATGCCAACGCTCATAACCTTTACCAACAAAACCAATAATTAAACGAAATATTAAATTACATGCAAACACGTAACCTACAAGCACATGAATTGTTTTTAATAAGACTTTTCCATCGCCGGCAATACCAAATGTTTTGCTATGTAGAATCATCGAACCAAGCGCAATGAGTAAGAGAATAGCAACAACATTAATCCAATGAAAAAGCCTAATATTTCGACTCCAAACGAAAACTTGCTCTTTAGTTATTTGCATTTCAACTCCTGCTATCGAATAGGTTCATTATATTGATATTATAGCGTGGCTTTGGGCTAAAATGTAACTTGCTGGGGCTGTAAAAATTATTGTTTTTACGCGTTAAGTTGTTCTATATCATTAAAAAATTGTTTTAATTGGCCAGTTAACCGTATGGTCAGCCAAATTTATTAATCAACCATTTTTGCTTTTAGGTCGAGTAGTTAGCATTACATATTCACATTCCAATATAAAACAAATTACCTTACACTCTAACTATCTGACATTAAATGATATTGTGCTATGGCTGCCGATCGGTTTATACCTTATAGAAAACAAGACATTATTGAAATGTGTTTACGAGAGCTACAACTAGATGATTCAGAATTATCGTTTCGGCAGTTTTCTGATTTGCTATCGAATTCGCTGCATGTTGAATATCATCAAACCTTAGAATCTTTAAAGAACGACTATGCGCCATTTGATCCTAATGCAGATACTAAGCAGCTTGACCCTTATACAACAGAGCAAAAAGCGGATTGTCAGGCAAGTTTTGCTAATAATTTTGCCAGTGTTTTAAATGCCGCCAACTTTGAAAAAATTACTGAGCAAGACTTACAAGATGCTTTAACAGAAGAATCGTTATTTAAAGTTAGATTAGAGGTTGAATTTGATGACTTCGAACAAGTTGTTTTTTACCGACGAGGCGAGTCGCAATTAACCGAAACTATTACTTCATTATTTGGCCTGCGAAAACAAACGATTAACTTTACTAACTATGATCGCGTAGCAATATTTATAACCTTTAAAGATAAAGCTCACTTTGACGCCAAGAAAAAGACCCTGTTTGGTTTTGAGCCCGGTTCAACCATAGTGAAACTTTTTCAGAATGTTCCTAAAGCCGATCTAGAAATGCTATTTCCGAACAGCGAAGTACGTATGCGCCCCATTGATAAAGCCTTTATCGGTGCTTCGGCAGTAGTGGGTGGTGCGGTAGTGTTAGTGACTAAACTTGGCGCATCCATTTTATTACTGGCAGCATTAATGGGCTTTTGGATAGGTTGGCGTGAAGAAGCAGTAGAAATGACTCAACAACACTTTATCTCTTTTGCGATTGGCTTAGGGGTATTTGCTGGCTTTATTTTTAAAGAATGGAGTAAATTTAAAAATAGAAAAATTAAATTTATGAAAGCGCTTTCTGACAACCTGTATTTTAAAAACCTTGATAATAACGCGGGTGTTTTTCATACCTTGATTGACGCTGCAGAAGAAGAAGATTTTAAAGAGGCCATTTTAGCTTATAGCTTTTTACTGAACAATAAAGACGGTTTAACTGCTGAAGCCTTGGACGAAAAAATAGAATATTGGTTTAAAGTAAAGTATCAATGTGAGCTTGATTTTGAAATTGTTGATGCCTTAAGTAAGCTTGAGCGAATGGAGTTAGTTGAGCTTAATAATAATGTTTACCAGGCTATTGCTTTAGACGAAGCTAAAATAATATTAGACACACATTGGGATAATATTTTTAATTATGCTTAGTATTAGTGCTTTATTCCTTTTCATTCATTATAAAACCTTATTAATTGAGCTTTAGGTGTTGCTGAAAATACAATGCCGTTCAATTAACACCTGTGGAAAACATCTTAAGCTTCAAAAGTTTATACGACATTAATATCAATCTATAATTGATGTAAAACGATTAGTAGTTGTTTAACTTTGCTAGTAAGTAACTTTGCATGAAGCCTGCTTCTTTTTTTAAATCCCTTAAAACAGTGTCAGTAAAAAGGGCCATAAATATTTTAGTTTTGATTACAATTAGTTAGGTTTTAGAAATCTGATATGAAGTGGAAAATAATCTTTAGCTATTTTGTACAATTAATTACCTTAATCTTCAAAATATTACCTACAACCTAAGCAGTGCGTTCACCCGATTTTCTTACATTGTGATATGCTATTTATAAGTGATATACATAATTAATAGAGTTGGATTGAATAAGTGACGTTACTTTTTATTTATTTAGCAGTTGCCATTGGCGTATCTTTTTTGTGCTCAGTACTCGAAGCCGTACTATTATCAATAACGCCTAGCTTTGTTGAGCAATTGCAAAATAAAAAACCGAAAAACGGTGCGGTATTAGCAAAAGTCAAAGCGCGATTGGAAGAATCTCTTGCTAGTATTTTAATTCTTAATACCTTTGCTCATACCATGGGGGCGGCAGGCGTTGGTGCGCAGGCTATTGGTATATTTGGAGAGAAGTGGGAAACCTTAATTGCCGTATTACTGACATTGGTTATTTTGTATTTTTCAGAAATTATTCCTAAGACCTTAGGTGCTACTTTTTGGCGCAATTTAGCCATACCTTCTGCTTATGTAATTTCTTGGTTGGTCAGAATAGTTTATCCACTGGTTTGGCTGTCAACTCGGCTCACCCGTTCGTTCAAGCAAGGTAAAGAAAACGAAATCACACGAGAAGAAATTATCGCTTTAGCGTCGCTAAGCTATAAGGACGGTAGTTTGTTTTCACAAGAAAACGAATATTTATCGAATATCCTTAATTTACGTGAGTTGCGCACAGGAGACGTTTTTACACCAAGAACCGTCGTACACATGTTGCACCAAGATACTACCGTAACTGCCGCACTTGATCATGAGCAAACGCGACAATTTACTCGAATACCTGTTTACGGTAATACCATTGATGATATTACGGGTAAAGTCATTAAAGGTGACTTGTTTGAAGCTGAGCGAAGCGGTCACGGTGACCAGCCTATCAGTAAATTTGTTATTCCGTTATCTGCGGTATCTGAAAAACTACCCGTTCAGCAATTACTCGATATGTTCATCAAAAACCATATACATATTTATTCTGTAGAAGATGAGTATGGTCAAACATCGGGCATAGTTACGTTAGAAGATGCCATTGAAACTCTGCTAGGGCGAGAAATTGTTGATGAAAGCGATGCCGTAACCGACATGCAGGCACTTGCACGCGATAAATACCGTGAAAGGTTAAGAGAAGTGAAGCAAAACAATAATGATTAAGTTACCTAATAAGCCGCTTTAATAGCGGTATTTAATGCCTGTTATAGCAATATAAGATGTCCATATTAAAAATATTAAGTTTATTTATTAATAATGTGAACCCAAAGCACATTTTATACGTATGAATCCTCATGTATTAAGGAGTTTTAAAATGCGTACAAAAATTTATATATTTGCTTTATTGTTACTTACCGGTTGTAGTACTCAGTATGCGAATAAAGATATAACCGGACAAATATTTCCCTCTGTTGTAGGTACCACGCTAGAAAAAAAATCAGTATCTATTCCTGGTGATTTTAATGATGGCTTAACGTTATTGTTGATTGGTTATAAGCAGAATTCACAATTTGATATTGACCGTTGGTTGATCGCTTTAGATGTTACCGAAACCCAAGTGAAGGTTTATGAAGTACCCACTATTCAAGGGTTATTTCCGGAAATGTTTAGCACGGTTATTGATAACGGCATGCGAGCTGGAATACCAAAACCTTTATGGCAAGGTGTGGTAACTATTTATGACGATGGTGAGAAAATTCAGGCTTTTACGGGTAACGAAAATGCATCCAATACCCGTGTGGTATTGTTAAATAAAAATGGTGAAATACTATATTTTTATGATCAAGGCTTTGCCGTAGATGCACTTAATAAATTAAGGATGGCATTAGTCGAACACCAATAATTATTTATCACTACAACTAGATTACAAAGCCTCGACACAGAATATAATATAACTTGTGTGGAGGCTTTAAAAATTTAGATTATCAGTTAGGATAAATTACCGGCATTGAACTTAAGTTGATTATTTATAGGTAAAAGTAACTTTATCCATTTTTGCGATCAAACCTTGTTGCGAAGGTATAAAGGTAACTCGCTCAGTTTTAGCAATAGCATTGCTAAGAATAATTTCTACATCACCTTCCATGATAGTTTGACCATTTTGAAAAGATGCCTGGCTTGATTTAGTTGATAAATTTCCGTCAGTAAAGGCTATTCTAACGTTGCCTGTATACGTATGAAATTTACTGTCAGGTGAGATTTTTTGTGATTTTGCGGTTATTTCCATTTCATTTGCTATTGAAATATTAGAAAAAACACCAGATAAAACAAAGGTTGATAGCACTAATTCTTTAAATAATTTCATCTTGATTCCCCTACCTAGATTCATTAAATACTGCTAAAGCTCACAGACACCTTACTAAATTTTTAACACATTGACATGGTTAATTTTCAACATTCATAATAACTTCACAATCGACATTTCGTTGATTAGCTTACGGCGCTTATTCTCAAAGTGCTTGCGATAATTTATTCTGCTAAATTTTTAGACTTCAGGTTTATTTTAAGACCTAAGTTTAGCGTTATATTTTGCGAGCATCCTTAGCTTTAATTTTTAACCTAGTTGTGCGGTAAAGCCAATTCTAAAACCGCCCCAGTGTTTACCATTAACATAAATGGGCGCTGAAACATCATGCATTACTTCTCCAGTATCACGTTTGTAAGTTTGTAATAGAAATCTACTGGTGTGCTGGCCACAACGAATACCGGTACTATCGTCAAATATTCGTTTAGTACGATTGTTGATAGTATCGGTTGTGATATTACCCGTTAATGGCTTGGAAAAGCACAGATTATGAGTAGGGAAATAACCATTAATATCAACGGCACCTGCATAAATAATATCAGGATTGTTTTGTAAAATTGGCTCTTGAATAGCGGGTAAGTATTTGTCGGTTATGCGATCAAAACTGCTGTGATATTTTTGCGGAGAGGTGTCGGCAATTTCATGATAATTAAAATTAAATAGGTCTTTCTGACTGATCACCTCAGCTTTAATTTTATCACTAAACATTTCTCCTACTTGTTGGGCAGCGATTTGAGCTTGCTGACAAAACTTTTCAATATGGGAGCCGGTTTTAAACTGAGCGAGTTCAATAAATATTGATTCTGTACTCTGGCAAAGTTCTGCAGCTTTATCTGAAACGATGTGAGTTTCTTTACTTTTTTCGACTAAAAAATTATGTAAATTTGTGATCGCTACAGAAATTTCATTACTCGTTGTATTATGTTCTTGAAGTGCCGTACTAATATGATTGCTGGCGTCAGAAGACTCTTTCATTTGTTGATTTACATCGCTTAATGAAGTCGCTAGTGGTCCCATGCTCTTTACAATGCGATGACTTTGTTCCACTACTTGCGCCATAACATGCGTTGTTTGTGAGGTTTCTTCGTTAATTTGATTCAACATGGTACCAATTTTTTCAGTCGCTTCAGCCGTTTTTGAAGCCAGTGCTCTTACCTCATCAGCCACGACAGCAAATCCTCGGCCTTGTTCACCAGCGCGAGCTGCTTCAATAGCTGCGTTTAAAGCTAATAAGTTAGTTTGCCCAGAAATGCCATCGATAACATTGGTGATATTTTGAATTTCAGCAGCGCTTTGAGACAGTGATTTTATTTTCTCTGCCGCATTGTTCACGTCAGCATTTAATTGATTAATGACTTCGACATTATCATTAAGCTGCTTTGAACCTGCCGAAGCTTCGGTCATTGCTTGGCTTGATTGTTGCGATGCAATAATAGAGTTTTCGTTCATGACTTTAATGCTAACCGACATTTGATGCGCTGAACTTGCAAGGCGCTCAACATCTTCACTAGATAATTCAATAGCATTACTGAGTTGTTCAAGAAAATAGCCTACTTCAGCAGAGTTAATTGCGAGTTTACTGGCTTTGTTGTCAATGTTTTTCCCTGCAAGGCGTGTTTTATTTGTTTGTTCAAGAAGGGTGTTTTGCAGGGAGTCGTTTGCTGAAATATCTAACTCTAAGCTTGCTATAAGCATTTGTTGTTGTGCTTTTAAGCTTTTTTTAATAGCAAAATTTATACAGGTTAGAAAAACAATAAAAGTCGCTATTAGTATAATAACAAGTTGCCAATTAATGCTCTCGGTAAGTTTAGCTAGTGAGAACACTAGAAGCGTGATTAAGCAGGAGCTTATTAACGCTAATAAAGTGGTTAGATGTCGAGATGTAAACATGTTATTCACCGCATATTATTAAATATATACCTTATTATAGTCTTAAGATAATAATTGCCGTTGCCAATAGCAATTATACTTTAATCTAAGGTTAATTATTATAGATGCAGTGGGGTTTGCTAATGTTCAAACTTACCTTGTTGAAGGTAATGAATAACTTGCTCTATAACCGCGTCATTACGCATCATAAAAACATGTGTAGTCGGCATTTCAATATGATCATTCATGCCGTCAATTTTAGTGCTTTCTACTGAAACTTTTCCATCATCAGTATCAGGAATAAGAGATGATAGTATTAAGTTTATACTTTGTGTGCCGGCGATTATGCCAACATCAAAGTTGGCTTTGCCCAATTGATTTGGTACGCTCAATGCGCCAGTGCCCAGCTGCATGCCTGCATCACCATTGACCAAGTGAAACCCAGGTATATTTCCTAGCTTATCAACAATTTCAGTGCCCTTATTTGGTGGGCCTAACATCACCACTTTATTCAAGTGTTTAACGGTATGATTACTTAAAAATTGACGAACTAAAATACCGCCCATTGAATGAGTTACAAAGCTTACAGACATACCTTGGCATTGTGTTAATGCATCTGAAATGGTTTTTTCTGCCAGTAATTCAATAGAATATGAGCGAGAAGGGTAGTCAATGTTTAGTACTTTATAACCTTGCTCTGTTAAGCGCTCTGCCATTTTATCCATTGAATGCGCTGAACGGGCTAAACCGTGTAACAGAATTACACATTCATTCGCAGGATTAATTTTATCGTTCACTGATGGTTCCAACTTAATGGTCAGTAACTTGAGCCAAAGTAGCTACATGACCGAGGTAAAATTTAAATTTAACAAAACCAATATTAGCAATAATGTTGGTTTTGTTAGATAGCCTAAAGTGCTAACTGTATTGAAATAGGGCAATGGTCGCTAAGCGTTTGACTCAGTTCACGAGTGTATTTTTGTTCGAATACTAACTGATCAAATGAATTTTCAACATAACGAGCTTTTGCTTTTGGATCAAAAATTATATGGTCGATATAATCTTTGTAATAACCACCCCAACATTTTGACTCTGCGTTAATCGTAGGTGCCCAAAGTGCCTCTGCGCCTTCGTCATTAATGGTTTGCCATAAACCTTGTATTTCGCTGTAATTTAATGAAATATCTTTGACAAAACGACGATTAAAATCACCTAATAAGATAAATGGAACGCCTTCTTTAGCGCGAGCGTCAACCCAAGCTTCTAACGGTATAGCTTGCTTAGCAAGTTCAGCACAGGCTGTTTTTGCATAGACTTCTTTTTCATTAGTGTTTGGCATGCTAGCAATGCTAGTTTGATCTAATGCTTTATCAAAACAGCCAGATTTCATATGTACAGCTAATAAGCGTACGCTTTTACCGTTCTTAGTTAATGTAACGTCCATGCCTCTGCGTGCAAGACCTTGATCAAGTTCTCGATACTCAACCGCTGTAGCTTTATAGCCACTGCTTTTTCTTACGGCAACGCCAACACGTTGAACCCAATCTTTAGTGGTAAAAAAATAGTCGTATTCATCACCAAATACTTTTGCGGCCCACTTTGCGCTTTCTACTTCTTGCAATGCGATAACATCAGCATCTAATTCACGTGCATAGCGTGCTAATTTTTGATAATCGGTATCTTTGCGTTGATTATATTCATGAGAGCCTAACCAGGCGATATTCCATGAGGCTACTTTTAACGTTTCAGCAAAGGTTGCCGTGCTTAAAATAGTTAGTATTACTGCAAACAGGCTAATTAATTTTGTCATGTCATTATTCTAAAATATACATTGGGCAGCTATAGTAACCGTTGGTTAACCAAATTCAAATTAACAGTTTAAAAAAATTGTAATATTATTTTACATTGCTAATTAATATTGAATTCTTAGTTTTAGCCAATCGTCATTACGCTGGATTTTTATACCTTTTGAATTTATTTAATTTAATTTAACCCCATTACTTCTTGTTCATCGTTTTACTAGTAAGTCAGGAGTTGGCCGCTGGCTTTGCGTGTGTACACACCTCTTTAATTTACATTAATTTTAGTCATAAAATATTGAGGAAAAACGATGAAAAAAATAATAACGATTACAACTCTAGCGGTAGCAACTACCTTTGGTTTATTTGCTTTTATGGCATATTTAGTAAGTAACGAACAGGTATTACCCCCTGAAGTGGTGCCTAATTTAATTGTTGAATTGGCGCAATTACCTGACGAGCGCCCGGCTGAAATTAAGCCAGTATTTAAGAATGATCCACCCCCAACACCTAAACCTATGCCAAAAACTTTTGAACCAGTGGTAGAAACAAGTGTTATAGGTGATTATCATTACGATACTCAAGGGATTAAAATCGCAAGCTCTGCGCCTAACCTACTATTAGGTAATAATACTCGTGATAATGATGCTCGACCTATTGTGCGAATTAATCCTAAATATCCAACGGGTGCTGCCAGAGAGGGGATAGAAGGTTGGGTTAAATTACGTTTTGATATTAACGCGCTAGGTGGAGTGACCAATATTGAGGTTATTGACGCTGAACCGAAGCGGGTATTTAATCAAGCAGCTAAACAAGCGTTAAAAAAATGGAAGTATCGGGCCAAGTCAGAAGCTGGAGAAACAGTTACTCAGCAAGGTTTAACCGTGCAGTTAACGTTTAATATGGAACAACAAAGTTAGGGAAATAATTTGCAGTTACCTTCGATGATAAAGGGGTGGTATAACCCAAACGCTAGTCCTGAAGTGTTACTGACAAACTATAGGGCAACCGGTAAAAATAAATACCTTTCTTTACTGGTTGCTCAATTTAATTTGTCGCTATATCACTATGTCTTGAGCCAATCTAATAAAGAAATAGCGGAAGATATTGTACAAACTACATGGCTAAAGGTGATGCAGACTCAACAACAAAATAGCGTACAAACCAATGTGAAAAGTTGGATTTTTACCATTGCTCGCAATAGCTTAATTGATGAATTTCGTCGTCAAAAAAAGTGGAAAATTCAGTTGTTAGATGAAAATAAAATGCTTACGGTAAACCTTGAAAAATCAATACAGAGTGCTGACAGATTAACACAATTTAATGCTGCTCTTGAGCAATTACCCTTTTTACAAAGGGAGGCTTTTATCTTTCAACAAGAAGGTTTTTCAGTGTCAGACATATCAACGTTAACCAATGATAGCTTTGAAACAATTAAAAGCCGTTTACGCTATGCCCGCAATAATTTAAGTCATTTGCTAGGAAGCCAATCATGAGTACCGATAATTTTGATAATGAGCTTTCGAGACTTTATCAACAAAGAAAAAATCAAACCCAAGTGACCGATATTACTCTAGATTTAGACAAAGGTATTAAGTTAAAGCGCTCGCCTTGGCATGTTGTCGCTATATTTTTAATGGGAGGTGCGGCGTCTTTTGGCATAATGGCTATTGTTACCCATTTTTCAAAGCCAGCTGTACATGGCATTAGTGAGCAATATATTCAGCATACTGTTCGCATCGTTGAATTAGGTGAAGTTATATCTCAAGAGCAAGGTTTAACTATCGTTAATCCGGAGTTGCCTCCTCAACCGTCGAGTTTATCACCAAAAAACTCACAAAACCGTCATGTTAGCCTAGATGAAATTGTATTGTTAAAGCCACAATTACCCGTTCAAAAAGCACTAAAAAATTCGCTTAAAGTACCAAAAATCAACGCCCAGTTAATTGACATAAGACCCATTCATCGTGTGATGCCCGAATACCCTAAGTCGGCCCTGCATGCGCGAAAATTTGGTACAGTTAAGCTTCAATATCGCATTTCAAATGAAGGTAAAGCAGTCGATATTGCTAGCTTGAATAAGCAAGTTGATCGTGTGTTAGAACGCTCGGCTAAAAAGGCATTAACACAATGGCGCTATCCTTTAGAAAGCAGCAGTGACCAGCTACGAGAAGTTGAATTTGAATTTAATTTGCCACAGTAACGGGTTTGTTCAGTGGCAAATAGGCATTGTTGTTCAATTATTCGAGTTTATACGGCTACATAGCATGAATGTTTAGCGAATATTTATGCTATGTCAGCGTTTTATACGATACTGGCCTTTGCGAAGCAAATGTATCGTCCATAGTAATCCCGAAAGCGTTAGCCACAGTGTGACAAAAGCGAATAACATAATTTGAATTGTGTTGAAGTTACCGGCGCTACCATAATCCATAAAATGCAGCATAAAGAAAAAATCGGCAAAGCGTTTGTTGCTATTGCTGTGGCCAATAATGCGTCCTGAGCCTTGTTCAACGTAAACACTGGTCTCTAAGTTATCATCAAAATTTATTTGCCAACTTGGGTTTTTATCTTTCAGAAAGTCTTCATTCGGTGGGGCGATTAAGTTGACTGAGCCAATGCTACCAGGTCCAGAATAACTTGCTTGAGCAATGGTTGTTGCGAGCTGTTTATCAACTATTGTGAGTTGGCCCGTGATGGCATTAACAATATGGTATCGATTGGCGAAATGACGATATAAACCTTGTTGTTGAGTTAACAGATAATAAGGTTGTGAGAGAATAGTTTCTTGATTAAGTTCAATAGTTTCAGGGTAAGCTTTGAGTATACGTTCAACGGGCAACAAGTCTGTGTTTGTTGTTGATGGCGCTGCTATTGCTTGGCGATAAGTATTACCGCGTGCTTTTTCACGATCAATTACATTAAATGTTAAGCCACTGATTACCCAAATAAGCACTTGCAAACCGATGAGTAATGAAGCCCATTTATGGATTTTTCTTATCCAAATAATCATCGATTATCTCCATTTGGCAATTGATTCTCTCGTTGCTTGTCTAGCTGATTGTCTCGCTGATTTTTTTGGCGCTTATTACCGCGCTTATTACGTGAATTTATGATCGGTTTAATGACTTTAAAATATGTCAGCATTAAGCCACTTAGCGCAGCTAGCAGTGCAAAAGATGCTATAAAAAACAATAACCAATTACTGGTATCTTCATCATCGCCATAATCCATAATATGAAAACGGAACATCCAATCAAATAGATACCAAAACTGGTGACGCTTGCTAACAACTTTACCGTTATTGGCTGAAATATAAAGTGTTGGCGAGGTAAAGTGATCAAATTCAACCTCCCATACCGGTAAGTGTCGAGCACTGAGTCCAAATGATGGGTTTGATGAAATTAGCACTGTATGAGTAATGTCTTCATTACCAGAATAATTATGTTTGGCTATAGCCATTGCTCTGGATTGATTTAAAGGTGATAACGTTTCGCCAGTTTTAGCATCGACAATATATTGTTGTTTGGCGATGTTAAAGCGATAAACTTCACGGTCAATTAATACGCCAACACTCAAATTTTTTGCTTTCGGGTATTGCTGAAATAGTTTTTCTGTTGGGTAGGTTAAATTTTCAGGCTTTATGCTATTTTGATGAGATATGACCAAACTATTACCGTGAATATAGTCGATATCAAAAAACACCATATAGGCGCCAGTAACCGACCAGATTACAAATTGTGCGCCAATTAATAACATTAACCACCGATGAACTTTATGGCTGATATTAAAAAGCTTTAGACGCTTTTTTCTGGTGGCTTTAGTGTTAGTGTTTTTCGTATTAATGGTGCCATTCTCCAAGAATTATTTTCATAAGCATTCATCTGTAATATTTGTGCTGTAATACTAGCGCTATAACTTAGCTTATTACCTCACAAGCTAGATTTAAAATACAGCCAATTATAATAGCGGAGTAGCTTATATGCTTTTTTCAAAAAATTCAGCTAAATCTACCCGCGAATAGTTTAGAAAGTTAGTTATGATATTGATATAGTTACTTTGTCATTGCCAAAAAAATCAAATTAAAGCGGTAGTGTTCATCATTTTCCTACCCACTCATTATCATAAAGGTGACAATCATCATGGATATTATGAATGAAGCTCTGCCCATTTCTATTAACGTAAGTGATGTTCTAGCTGTCGAAATAAAAAATATATTATCTATTAGCAATAAGTTATCAGCACAATTAAATTTTCATACAATGACAGCAAATTGGTATGGAGAAGAAGAGAATGTTTTGTCGATTAATTTTTATCTTGTATCTTTTGTCGAACTTAACAATTTAGCCAAAAACATTGATAAAGCTGATGTTGATAAACTTGCTGATGATGTGTTACTCAGCTCAATACAACGTGTATTAGATTGTCATGTTGCTATTACTGATACAGAGTTAGTATTAATAGAAAAACAACCTAAGCTATTGTCGGGGTATCTGGCTAAAAAGCTTACCAAAGTACTTAACTTAATTGCCGACAGACAAGGGTTTGTGCATATATAGTGCTATTGCAATGTAATTCTTATGCATTAAAAATCAATAAAAGACCTAAAAACTATAATTAAGTTATATTAATTTAAAATAAAATTGAACTAAACCTGAATATGATGTTCTGACTTAATAAGAGATTCTCCCCTCGGTTTTGTTTTTATTATTGTTTTATATTAGTGTTTTTATATTGTTATACGCTCCTCATTTTAGGGGCGTTTTTTTTGTTTATTTTTTACCTAATAGGTATTGGTTTATTCAGCACTTAATTTACTTCATTTCACCAAGTATAAAATACTGATTTTATATTTTATAAACAAAACAAAACAAAACAAAACAACACAATTAATTGTTTAAGGTGAAGAGAAAAAAACACCATGAAATTTTATGTTAAATAAAATTGAACTAAACCTGAATATGATGCTCTGACTTAATAAGAGATTCTCCCCTCGATTTTGTTTTTATTAGTGTTTTATATTGTTGTTTTATATTAGTGTTTTTATATTGTTATACGCTCCTCACATGAGGGGCGTTTTTTTTGCCAGCGAAAAAGTTCTTCATGGCTGTAGCACTTATATCTAAAACAAGCATGACATTTTATTTTTATCCTAATTGAACTAATTTTAATTAAGTTACTCTGACTTAATAAGAGATTCTCCCCTCGGTTTTGTTTTATTAGTGTTTATGCTGTCTCTTATACACATCTGACGCTGCCGACGACTCCTTACGTGTAGA